>Escalade_p1__coassemble_329_pt1 | contig 78174 bp, 62 predicted proteins | sample Escalade_p1__metabat2_low_PE_015 | metagenome-assembled genome bin Escalade_p1
GAATAATCAAGGAAAGAAAGAGTACCCGAAGAGAAATCAAAGAAGAATCAAAGAAGAATCAAAGAAAAATCAAAGAAAAACTGAAGAATAATCAAGGAAAGAAAGAGCACCCGAAGAGAAAACAAAGAAAAATCAAAGAAAAATCGAAGAAAAACGGAAGAATAATCAAGGAAAGAAAGAGTACCCGAAGAGAAATCAAAGAAGAATCAAAGAAAAACTGAAGAAAAACTGAAGAAAAACTGAAGAAAGAGCGAAGAATCGCCAAAGAATACAGGGGTAAATGTTATTTTTGACCCAGATTTTGAAAAAAATCTATTTGGAATTTGAATGGAATTGAAACGAATCTTGAACGAATATGAAATGAATCTTGATTCGGCAGCAAAAAACACTCAGTTATACCTGTTTAAATATAATAAAACTATGGCACTCATTAAAACTGTCCGGGGATTTACCCCCGAAATCGGAGAAAATTGCTTTCTGGCCGACAACGCCACCCTCATCGGCGACGTAACCATAGGCCGCGATTGCAGCATTTGGTTTAGCACCGTGCTACGCGGCGACGTCAACTCCATCCACATCGGCGATGGCGTCAACATACAAGACGGCAGCGTGCTGCACACCCTCTACCAAAAATCTACCATCGAAATCGGCAACCATGTTTCGGTGGGACATAATGTCACAATCCACGGTGCCACCGTGAAAGACTATGCCCTGGTAGGCATGGGCTCTACCATCCTCGATCATGCCGTGATAGGCGAAGGAGCCATTGTAGCCGCCGGTTCTCTGGTACTGAGCCACACGGTCATTGCCCCGGGCGAACTTTGGGGAGGCGTACCCGCCAAATTTATCAAGAAAGTCGACCCCGAACAAGCTAAAGAACTGAACCAGAAGATTGCACACAACTATCACATGTATGCCAGCTGGTATCAAGAACCTGAAGCAAACCACAAGGCAAAAGACAACGCAGAGTAGTTGCGCCCTTTGTCATGTCATGTCATGTCATGTCATTTGTCATGAAGCTCATGAAACTAAAGAAACTCATGCAGCTCATACTGTTCATGCAGTTCATGCAGCACATGAAACTCATACAAAAAGCCTCCCTGCAAAAAACAGGCAAAAAAAGAGGAGAGTATGGCCCAAAACCATACTCTCCTCTTTTCATATCTTATCCCGACAGCTGATAACCGACCACTGCCAGCAATCAGCAGCAGTCATCCGCAACGATCCTTCGCGCTATCAGAAATTAATCATGCCCAAAATCTTGTCAGTGGCACCCGCCTGACTCGTCACATAATAGCCAGCCTTGTCGCCCGTTTCCTTCAAGAACGGCTTATCCGTAAACAAGCGATCCAAGAGCGAGTTCAATTCACCCCCGTCATGAATACAGAATGCCCCGCCGTTTTCGATCAGCTGCACAGCCTCCTGAAACTTCTGATACTTAGGCCCGAACATCACCGGAATACCATACACAGCCGCCTCCAGCGTATTGTGAATACCTACTCCGAATCCGCCTCCTATGTAAGCCATATCCCCATAACGGTAGATAGACGACAGCAAGCCAAAACAATCAATAATCAGACAGTCTGCATTTTTCACATTCTCTTCATCCGCCCGCGTATAACGCACATACGGCCGCTTCAACTTCCCGACAATCTCCACCAGATGGTTCTCGTCAATCACATGCGGAGCAATGATCAGCTTCATCTCCGGATGTCCATTGAAATACCCAATCAGCAGGTCCTCATCCGGCTGCCAGGAACTTCCGGCCACCAGACACGGAGCCTTCCCCTTGAACGCCTCCACCAGCGGCAACTCCTTCGCCTCCTCGCGGATCTGCAGCACCCGGTCAAAGCGGGTATCTCCCACCACCATCACCCGGTTGATGTCAATCTTAGCCAAGTAACGCTTAGAGCGCTCATTCTGCACAAACAGATAATCAAAGTTGCGCAGCACCTGGCGGTATGTACCGCCATACCACTTAAAGAACACCTGTCCCTTGCGGAAAATAGAAGACACACTGTAAACAGGGATATGACGCTTGTGCAATTCATCCAGGTAATTCTTCCAGAACTCATACTTGATGAAGAAAGCCATGCAAGGATTGACAATATCCAAAAACTTCCTTACATTACGCGGCTTGTCAAATGGCAGATAGCATACCACGTCCGCTCCCCGGTAATTCTTACGCACCTCATAGCCCGAAGGCGAGAAAAACGTGAGCAGGATGCCGTATTCAGGATACTGCGCCCTGATTTTCTCGATCAGCGGCCTCCCCTGCTCAAACTCGCCCAGCGATGCAGCATGAAACCAGATATAGCGCACCTCCTTCTTCAGCTGCTGTCTGAGCAGGTCATACACCACCCAGTGCCCCTTCATCATCTTGCGGGGCTTGCGGCTGAAAGGGGCCGCCAGATGCACCAGGACATCATAGAGAGCAATCGCTAGATTATAAAACATACCTTTCTGATTTTCTTATCCCAAGGTATCCACCGCCCGCTGGATGCGCTGCAATGTTTCCTCCTTGCCTATGAGTTCGGTGATATCAAACATGTGAGGTCCCTTGCAGGCACCCACTACAGCCAGACGGAATGCATTCATCACATTGCCCATGTGATAGCCCTTCTCGGTAATCCAGCCGATGACAATATCTTCCGAAGCCTTTGATGAAAAATCTCCGATATTCCGGAGTACCTCCATCAGCTCATTCATGATGCGAGGCGTCTCCTCATTCCAGCGCTTCTTCACATCCTTTTCTGCATAAGCCGTCGGAGCTTCAAAGAAGAAAGCCGCCTGATCCCAGAGTTCTTTCACAAAGTTGACACGGCCCTTCACCAGACCCACTACCTGAGCCAGGAACTCTTCACTATAGCGTGACACCTCTACACCCTGTGCCTCCAGCACCGGTTTAAAGAGCTGCACCAATTCCGCATCCGGCTTCTGCAAGATGTACTCATGGTTAAACCAGGTACCCTTCTTATAGTCGAACTTCGCTCCTGCCTTGCTGCAGTGGGCCAAGTCAAACAGTTTCACCAGCTCATCCATTGACAACAGTTCCTGATCATTGCCCGGGTTCCATCCCAACAGCGCCAGGAAGTTGATGACGGCTTCCGGCAGATAGCCAGACTCCCGATAGCCCGAAGACACCTCTCCCGTTTTCGGGTCATGCCATTCCAGCGGAAAGACAGGGAAACCCAGACGGTCACCGTCGCGCTTGCTCAGCTTGCCGTTACCTTCCGGTTTCAGCAGCAGCGGCAGATGCGCAAACTGCGGCATCGTATCTTCCCAGCCGAAAGCTCTGTACAGCAGCACATGCAGCGGAGCCGAAGGCAGCCATTCCTCCCCGCGGATCACATGCGACACCTCCATCAAGTGGTCATCCACAATGTTGGCCAAGTGATAAGTAGGCAGTTCGTCCGCACTCTTATACAGCACCTTATCATCCAAAATCGACGAGTTAATCACCACTTCACCGCGGATCAGGTCATGCACATGCACATCCTCGTCAGGTTCAATCTTAAAGCGCACCACATACTGCTGTCCTTCAGCGATGCGTGCCTTCACCTCATCTTCAGACAAAGTCAGCGAGTTGTTCATCTGCATACGCGTCGATGCATCATACTGGAAGTTGGCAATTTCCGCCCGCTTGGCTTCCAGCTCCTGCGGAGTATCAAAAGCCACATAAGCCTTGCCGGCATCGAGCAGCACCTTTACATACTTCTTGTAGATATCACGGCGTTCCGACTGACGGTACGGACCATAGTTGCCGCCAAAACTCACCCCTTCATCAAATGGGATACCCAACCACTTAAAAGACTCCAGGATATACTCTTCGGCACCCGGCACAAAACGGTTGGAGTCCGTATCCTCGATACGGAATATCAAGTCTCCGCCATGCTGACGGGCAAAGAGATAATTGTATAAAGCCGTACGCACACCACCAATGTGCAATGCACCCGTAGGACTGGGGGCAAAACGGACTCTGACTCTTCTTTCTGTCATAATCTATCTTACTAATAAACAATTTAGATGGCAAAATTAAGCCTTTTTTTTCACACTATGGTTTTTTTTTGTACTTTTCGCAAAAAATTCAAAGCGATATGGCATATTTCAATCCTAAAGAGAAAGGTTTCTATAAAGACTTGCTTTACAAAGTGCTCATTTTTATCGGCACAGTAGCGATTATTGTATATTTTCTGCCCCGCGACGGGAAGTTCAATTACCAGTTCGACATCGACAAACCCTGGAAATACGGACAGCTCATCGCCACCTTCGACTTTCCCATCTACAAGAGCGACGAAGTAGTCAAAAAAGAACAAGACAGTCTGCTGGCCCATTTCCAGCCCTATTATGAGCTCAACTCCAGCCGGAGCCGGGAAGCCATCCGCCTGCTGCGCCAGAACTACCAGCGCCACCTGAAAGACCTGCTGCCCTCGCACGAGTACCTGCGGCACCTGGAACGGAAAATCCAGGAGGTCTACCGCAACGGCATCATGAGCACCGACGAACTCACCCGGCTGAGGAAAGACAGCCTGAGTGCCATCATGATGATACAAGACAAGAACGCCAACTCCCAAGAGCTCAGCCAAGTCTATTCCGTCAAAGAAGCCTATGCCTACCTGCTTCACGCAGATACCCTGCACTACAAGCCTCATCTGCTGCGCCAGTGCTCGCTCAACGACTACCTTCTTCCCAACCTCGAGTATGACCAGGCACGCACCGAGGCCGCCCGCCGCGAACTGCTGCATAACTACTCCTGGGCCAACGGCATCGTACTCAGCGGCCAGAAGATTATCGACCGCGGCGAGATGGTAGACCATGCCACCTACAACATCCTCGAAAGCCTGCGCAAGGAGTCCATCCAGCGCAGCGAATCAGCCGGACAGAAACGACTCATGCTGCTCGGACAAATCCTCTATGTGAGCGTATTCATCCTCTGCTTTATGCTCTACCTGGACCTCTTCCGGCCAGACTACTACACCCGTAAGCGCTGCCTTTCGCTGCTCTTCACCCTCATCATGTTCTACTGTGTCACCACCGCCCTCATGGTGAGCTACTCCTTCTTCAACGTCTACATGCTGCCCTATGCCATGCTGCCCATCATCATCCGCATCTTCCTCGATTCGCGCACCGCATTCGTCACCCACACGCTGATGATCCTCACCTGCAGCATCTGCCTGCGCTACCCCCACGAGTTCATCCTGCTCCAGCTGGCCAGCGGCACCATCGCCATCTTCAGCCTGCGCGAACTCTCCCAGCGGTCGCAGCTCTTCCGCACCGCCTTCCTGGTCATCGCCACCTATGCCGCCGTGTACTTCTCCTTTGAGCTCATCACCGAAAATGACCTCTCCAAACTCAACGGCAGCATGTACACCTACTTCGTCATCAACGGCATCCTGCTGCTCTTCGCCTACCCTCTGCTGTTCCTGCTCGAAAAGCTCTTCGGGTTCACCTCCAACGTCACCCTGGTAGAGCTGTCCAATATCAACAACAGCCTGCTGCGACGCATGTCCGAAACCGTACCCGGCACCTTCCAGCACTCCATGCAGGTGGCCAACCTGGCTGCCGAGGCCGCCAACAGCATCGGAGCCAACGCACAGCTGGTGCGTACCGGCGCCCTCTACCACGACATCGGCAAGATGGAAAACCCCGTATTCTTCACCGAAAACCAGTCGGGCGGCGTCAACCCGCATAAGAACCTCAGCTATGAACAGAGCGCCCAGGTAGTCATCAGCCATGTAACCGGCGGCCTGAAACTGGCCGAAAAAAGCAACCTGCCCGCCGTGATCCGCCAGTTCATCACCACCCATCACGGCCAGGGCAAGACCAAATATTTCTACATCTCCTGGCAGAATGACCACCCGGGTCAAACCCCTCCCGACGAGCTGTTCACCTACCCCGGGCCCAATCCTTTCACCAAAGAGCAGGCCGTACTCATGATGGCCGACTCGGTAGAAGCCGCCTCGCGCAGCCTGCCCGAATACACCGAAGAATCCATCAGCCAGCTGGTCGAAAAGATCATCGACTCCCAGATAGCCGACGGCTACTTCAAGGAATGCCCCATCACCTTCAAAGACATAGCCGTGGTCAAATCCGTGTTCAAGGAAAAGCTGAAAACCATCTATCACACCCGCATCAGCTACCCTGAACTCAAGAAAAGCTAACCCCCTTACCGGCCGGCCAGCTGCTCCAGCAGGCCGGCACACGCATCCTCCAGGAGGTCGAGCACATACTCAAATCCCTCGGCTCCCCCGTAATACGGGTCGGGTACATAGTCCGCCTCCGGATGCCGCGTGCAGAAATCCGTCATCCGACAAATCTTCGCCTCCGCCTCCAACGACGGCGCCCGCTCCTTCAAGTCCTCTATATTCCGGTCGTCCATCCCGATAATCCAGTCGAAATCAAAAAAATCCTGCGTACACACCGGACGCGAGCGGTGCACCAGCTTATACCCCCGGCGAGCCGCATGCCAGCGCATCCGCTCATCCGGCAGCTCCCCCTGGTGATAAGACAAAATCCCCGCCGAATCAATCATAAACTCCGCCTCCCGGCCCGCCTTCTCCACCAAATGCTTCATCACCCCTTCAGCCGACGACGAGCGGCAGATATTACCCAAACAGACAAATAAAATACGCTTCATAAATACATTCCAAAAAACATGAAAAAATAAAAAAATTGATTAGATTTGCTCCCTCAAATATAAAGATAAAAAAAATAGTAACCCAAAAAAATTAAACACATGAAAAAATTATTACTCGTATTAAGTTTCATTGCCTTAGGTTTAAGCTCCGCTTATGCCCAGCAAGGCAAGCAGGCCGTAGGTCTGCAGTTTGGCTACGGTACAGAAATCGAAAGCTTCTCCATCGGAGCCAAATACCAGTATAACCTCACCGACCCCATCCGCCTGGAAGGAGCCTTCAACTATTTCTTCGAAGACCACGGCCTCAACCTTTGGGACCTCAACGTCAACGTACACTACCTCTTCCCCCTGGCCAGCCAGTTCAAAATCTATCCTTTGGCCGGAGTCACCCTGACCCACTGGAGTGCCGACGTCATAGACTGGGACAAGAACTATGTAGGCGTAAACCTCGGAGCCGGCATGCAGTACGACATCACCCGCAACCTGGCCTTCCAGCTCGACTTCAAGTACCAGCTCATCAAAGACTTCGACCAAGGCGTATTTAACTTCGGTCTGGTCTATACCTTCTGAGAAACCAGTTATCAGACCCGAATAACCCATCCCAGGGGAGTGTGAACGGCACACTCCCCTTTTCTTTTACTCCCTACATCGGATCCACATCATAATACACCGCCGCCGACCGGAATCTCGGCTCCTTCAGCACCTCCGCCTGCACCGACCGCAGCAGCTCCCGCACCTTATGCAAAGGAGCCTGCACCTCCACCTTCACCATCACCTTACGGATAAACAGCGTCTGCACCCGCGCCACCGCCGGCTGATCCGGGCCCAGCACCCTGTCGCCCAGCACCGAGCGCAGCCGGTCCGCCATCCGCCGTGCCAACGCCTCAGCCAATGCCTCCTCACGATGCTTCACATACACATAGACCAACCTGTAAAAAGGCGGATACCGGAACAGCTGCCTCTCGGCCAGCTGCCCTTCCACCATCGCCTCGAACGCATTCTCCCGGACCTGAGGAATAATCGGATGATCCACACTTTTCGTCTGCAGCACCACCACCCCGCGGCGGTTCTTCCTCCCCGCCCTGCCAGCCACCTGCGCCATCAGCTGAAACGCCCGTTCATAGGCCCTGAAATCCGGGAAATTCATCATCGTATCCGCATTCAGAATCCCCACCACACTCACATGGTCAAAATCCAGCCCCTTCGACACCATCTGCGTACCGATGAGCACATCCGTGCGCTGCTGCTCAAAATCCTCGATAATCTGCTCATAGGCCGTACGCGTACGCGTAGTGTCCAGATCCATCCTGGCCACCCGCGCCTCAGGGAAAACCACCTTCACATCCTCCTCAATCTTTTCCGTACCAAAGCCCCGGTGCCTCAAATCCGTGCCCCCGCAGGCCGGACACACCCGGGTCACCTCATACACCGCCCCGCAGTAATGACACGTCATCCGGTTCATCCCCCGGTGATACGTCAGGCTCACATCACACTGCGCACAGCGCGGCACCCATCCGCAAGTATTGCACTCCATCATAGGCGCAAAGCCCCTGCGGTTCTGAAATAAGATCACCTGCTCCCCCCGCTCCAGCGCCTCGCGCATATAGCGGATGAGCAGCGGCGAAAACGGCCCCACCATCCGCTTCTTGCGGTGCAGTTCCCGGATGTCCACCGGCAAAATCTCCGGCAGCTGCATCTCCTGATAACGCTCCTTCAGCTCCACCCATCCGTACTTGCCCGAACGGGCATGCTGCCACGACTCCACAGAAGGCGTAGCCGTGCCCAGCAACGTCTTAGCCCCGTAATACGAAGCCAGCACCATGGCCGCATTGCGCGCATGATAGCGAGGAGCCGGATCCTGCTGCTTATAAGTAGCCTCATGCTCCTCATCCACAATCACCAGCCCCAAACGAACAAACGGCAAGAACACCGACGAGCGCACCCCGAGAATCACCTCATACGGCTCGTCAGACAACTGTTTCCTCCAGATTTCCACCCGTTCCGCATCCGGGAATTTCGAGTGATACACCCCCAGCTTCGCTCCGAACACCCTCCGGAGCCGCTCCGTGATCTGCGTAGTCAGCGCAATCTCCGGCAAGAGATACAGCACCTGCTTCCCCTCGGCCAGGACCTGCTTCATCTTATGAATATACACCTCCGTCTTCCCGCTGCCCGTCACCCCGTGCAGCAAGCACACCTGCTTCTCGGCAAAAGCCCCGTTCACCTCCTCCAGCGCCCGCTGCTGCGCAGCACTCAGCGGAGACACCGGCACCACCTCAGAGGCCGCCTCCCTCCGGCCCAGCCTGCCCACCTCCTCCTCATAGACCCGGAGGATTTCCTTTTCCACCAAAGCCGTCAGCGCCGCCGCCGATGCCCCCGACTGGAGCAGCAACTCCGCCTTCGACACCTCACGGAGCTCCCCGCCCGCCAGGAAACCCGACAGCTCCAGATACTTCATCAACACATCCAGCTGCTTATGCGCCCGCTGCAGCGAGTCAAAACAGCGGTGCAGCGCCTCCTCCGACGCCACCGCCTCACAGAGCCTCACCCTGGCCTCCAGCTTCGGCTTAAAGCCCCCCTTCAGTTCATCCAGCTTCGTCCCCTCCGGCTTCATGCCCGAAGGCAGCGCCGCCTTCATCACATCCCCCCGTGTACACAGATAATAATCCGCCAGCCACTCCCAGAAGCGCAGCTGCAGCGGCAGCAGCACCGGCACCTCATCGAGCAGCTCCACCGCCTCCTTTACCACATAGCCCTGCGGGCACACCTCATGCACCCGCAGCACCACCGCCGTATAAAACTTCTTCTTCCCAAACGGCACCACCACGCGGCAACCCGGCTTCACCGAGTCCGCCCACCCCTCCGCACAGGCATAAGTAAAACACCCCTCCAGCGGCAAAGGCACAATCACATCCACATACTTCTTCATAACAGCCGTAAAGATACAAAAAAAAAGCGCTCCTTTCTCTCGAAAGAAACGCTTCCTGGATCAAGAATGACAGGAACCATCACGGTTCTTAAATATTCTATCTAAAACAACAGTACTTTAAAACAAATAGGCCAGAGATACCTGCCAGGTCTTATACTTCATATCCCCCAGCTCCTTGGCACCGTCTACCGCCTTATCCAGCGTAAAGCTGTCGCCCAGCGGAATCTGATAGTTAAAGCCGATCTGAAGATGACGGAGCAGTTTCACACCTGCACCCAGATTCAGACCCACCTGCGAATTCTTTTTCTTAAAGCCATCCGCCTTCAAATCCTTGAAGTTAAAGAAAAAATCCGGACCTGCAGCCACATAGACCCCCAGCAAGCTGCCCAGCCCCAGCGTATACTTCAAGTTCACCGGAATCTCCAGACCCTGCTGCTTGAAATTAAACTCATGTCCAAAGATGTCATACGAGTCACCGCGCTGCGAATACATCACCGCCGCATCCAGGCCCAAGCCAATCACCGGAATGGTCACTTCCGCCATCGGTCCGATAAAGAAGCCGGTCGTATTATCACTCTTCCAATGCTTGGTGTCCAGTTTAGCCATATTCAGCCCACCCTTCACACCAAAATGAAGCTGCGCACTAGCCGGCATCGCCATCGCCAGACAGCAGAGAGCCAACACCCATACACTTAAAAATTTTTTCATATAGTTACGATTTTAAAAAAAATACACGCAAATATAGAGATTATCCATGTAATAAAACAGAGCAGCGCAGAAAAATGTTCACCATCTCCCCAAAAAATCACAGCAAAAGCCCTACCTTTGTTCCCGAAACTCAAAAAAAACAATCCGACCCATGATAACCATCCGCCCCACCCAGCTCCACGAGCTGCCCCAGCTCATGGCCCTCTTTGAGAGCGCCAAGGGCATTATGCGTGCCAGCGGCAACCACCGCCAATGGACCTCCGGTTACCCCGGTGCCGACCTGGTGCGCCGCGACATCGAGCAAGGACACAGCTATGTCTGCCACGACCAAGGCCTATTGGTAGGAACCTTCAGCTTCATACCCGGAGCCGACCCCACCTATGCCCACATCTACCAGGGTCAATGGCTCGACGACCATCAGCCCTACGCCACCCTGCATCGGCTGGCCAGTACCCCCGAGAGCCACGGAGTGGCACAAGCCTGTCTGGAGTGGTGCAGCCGTCAGTGTCCGAACCTCCGTGCCGACACCCACCGCGACAACCGCATCCTGCAGCACATCCTTCAGAAGCACGGCTTCCAATACTGCGGCATCATCTACCTGGCCAATGGAGACGAGCGTCTGGCCTATCAGCGACTGGGCTAAAAAAGAGACAGATGCCTATGTATCACACACAAGCATCTGTCCGCATTATTCACAAGAACATGCAAAATCATTTTTATGAGTAAGTTTACTTAATACTCCTCCTCATTAAAGAAAAAATCCTCCTTGCTCGGATAGTCCGGCCAGATATCTTCAATGCTTTCATAAATTTCGCCTTCGTCCTCCATTTCCTGCAGGTTCTCAATCACCTCCAGCGGAGAGCCCGAACGCATGGCATAATCTATCAACTCGTCCTTAGTTGCCGGCCAAGGAGCATCTTCCAGTTTGGAAGCTAATTCCAATGTCCAATACATAACAAAATCCTATTAATTAATGTATATCACAGTCAGCCTATGAATTTTCTGCAAAAATAGCAAAAAGAAAATCATCTGCAACCATTATCCCAAAAAATTTCACGCCCATGCTGTTCCTGATTCAGCACCCGGGCCAGGACAAAGAGAAAATCAGACAATCGGTTCATAAAGCACATCACCTCCGGGTGTACAGGAGCCGATTCAGCCACCCGGAAGATAGCCCTTTCCGCTCTTCGGCAGACCGTGCGGGCCATGTGGCACACCCCGGCCGCCCTGCAACCTCCCGGCAGCACAAAAGCCTTTAACGGAGGTAGGGTCTCATTCATCTCATCGATGGCCTTTTCCAAATCCGCCACCGCCCTGTCAGGCAGCGGAGCCTGGTCGGGCAGTGACGTGCGCTCCGTAGCCAATTCAGCTCCTACCGTAAACAGCCAGTGCTGCACCTGCTGCACCAGCGGCGCCCAAGCAGACCCTTCCATTTCCGCGAGCAGCCAGCCCAGCACAGCATTCAGTTCATCCACGGTGCCATACGCCTCCAGTCGCACATGCGTTTTAGGTACCCTTTTTCCGCCTACCAGAGCCGTAGAGCCCCGGTCGCCTGTTTTCGTGTAAATTTTCATAGCCATTCCTCCCGATTTAAAAGTTCACCACATAATGCTGTTTCACCCTAGAAAGGTCCATAAATACAATCCCCACCTCATACAGATCAAAAGAGATGCCCGTTTCAGGCTGTTCCTTCAGCCATGCCCAGACAGCCCGGTTCTCCTTGGAAGTTCCCACGCCCCGTATCACCAGCACAGAGCCGGCATGGAGAGACCCCTTCCAGCGCTTCCACCAGTCAGGCACCCCCTCCTTCAGCCTCAGGGCATCCAGCACCACAAAATCCCATTTATCCCGTTCTGCAGCCGGCTCCTGAGCCTCCCAGTCCACCCGTTTCAGCACCAGCGCCTGGCGGGGAGCTTTCAGAAACGGGATGGCCGGCGAATCAGGGCCCACATACAGCAGGCAGTGCGGCTGCATGCGGTTTACCATCTTAAAAAGCAGCCTCCGTACTTTTCGGGGCACTTCTTCCTTCCATTCCTTCCCTCTGAGCTTGGCCATCCCATCCAGTTCCTTCTCCAGGTCCTCATAGGCATAATAGGGGGTCCGCTCATAAATCACATTGGTTATAAAGTCGAAGGCAAAGGGAGAGTGCACTCCATAGCCACAACGATGCCGAATGCGCTTCATCCACACCCAAGCATGATTCATCCTCTTCCAGATCTTATTACTCATCATCCGTTTACTTTTGCTTTCTATTGCTTTACGCAAATATAGTGTTTTTTCAGAAGGTGAAGTAAGTTGAAAGGAGAAAACTAAGGACGAATAAAACGAAGAGAAAGTCCTTTCGACAATGAAGTCTTTGAATTAATATTATTAACCCACTGTATGTCAGAATAATTGGCTACTAACCCAAAAGCTTTAGATGCCACCTGAGCGGTTTCATCCTCCATACTCCAAAATAATTGTAACGAACCTTTTCCCTGATACAGATCCATCCATATACCTACAGGTTCTGCATAAAACATAGCCAGATTCGTTACTGGAGCCACCTCAGTAGAAACACCGCTCAATGGTGTCCAATTTCCCGATTTCAAAGCAGAAGCTTCCCCCACATAGTCAGCTAACACCTTCCAATCCTTATCTTGAGGAATAATCCAACCTTTAGGAGCCATTTTTCCCGTTAACAATGCTTCTCGATTATAAAAGAAATGACCAGATTCCGAACGTAGATAACAAGCATCCTGACTCATTTTCTGCTGAAGCTTAATAGGTGTACCATCTACATATTTGCTAGCCTTTATCTCTTCACGCATCCAATACTGACTACCTATTTTGACCAACCCATAACGATTTACTTCATCCCCCCTAATATCTCTAAGCATATATGTTTTAACATGAACAGTCAAAGTTTTCTCCGGCTTTTCAAAAACGATTTCGCCTTGATCATTGATATAAAAAGACTTAATAGGATGAGAAGTGCCTGCTTGATATCGAACAGAATGATTCTCTGTATTCCATTGTATTTTTCCTCCATGAACAGACTCCGATACCCCCAATAGTTCAAGCACAGTTCCTTCAGCTAACTCAACAATTCCTCCTTTTGCTGGGTATATAACCCATGCTTGAGCATCAATGCCAGCATCAGGAAGACGCAAATACTCTTTGCATAATTCTGCCAATAATTGGCCGTTGCTAAATATGTGATAAATATTAGACTGAGAACAAGATAATAATTCTGTTTGAATAGCTCCTAACAAATAAGAAGATTCAGCCTGTTCTTCAGCTACAGCCCCTTCATTCCAATCTTGAACTTCACCCACAAAGCCCGCAAGCGAGCTATCTTCTGCCTCTGTAAAAACGATCGAAATCACACGTTGGCTATTACTTCCTAGCGAACTGGCAGAAAGTTTACAAGTATATAATTTCCCTCGTACCTCCAATGCCAAATATTGAGTTTCCGAACTCAACGTCTGAGGTATTACAATCATTTCCTTACCTATTAATTTACTTCCACTTTTTTTCCAGCTGCCAGATAAAGTAATAATTTCAGGATTCGATAATTCTGAAAACTCATCAGAAGCTACATCGTATATAGCCTGTGTCATAAATCCGCAAGCCTTAATGACCGGATTGCTGGCCAAGATGTCTTCTGCAGTTTTCTCATCATTTAAAATCAGTTCCACCTTAACTTTAGCCATCTTATGCTTGAACGAAAGCTGCACACTTTCTTTACTAGCTCCTACCTTATTCTTTTTAGCAATCAGAAAATCTGATAAGTTTCTTTTTTTATCATCACTTTGATCTTTTTCTACCCGGACACTCATTCGGCTACTTCCTCCAGGTATACCTTGTTTGACAAAAGGATGATATGCTATAAAATCCAACTTTGCTCCTTCACCTTCAGGATAATAAACCAGTTCGTTTGGAGTCAAGGCACTACCTGTAGATGTTTTTAAAAGTAAATTATCAATATAGCGATTTCCACTAATAGAGTTACCCGAAATGACAGCTAACAATCCCACTTCATCTCCCTCTTCAAGAGCTTTGTCCGTAACTCTAGTCTGGGAGAGTTTACTTACTTTACCTGAAAAAGTAATAGGAACTGTACCTGGATGATATGCTTCCTCCACTTCCTCAATAGAATTAACACAAGCCGTCAAGCAACACATGGCCACCCAACAACATAAAACTAAAAAAATTATTTTTTTCATATCCATATGTTTTTAGAACTGTGCAAAAATATGAATATTTTTATTCTTTATATACAAATAGAAGAATTATTTTATATTCATATTAATGCCTAATATATACATTTAGCTTCATTTTGAAAGTGATTACAAATCAAACGTTTATATAATATATAATAAGCAACAAATATCAATACTATATGATTTACACCATATCATTATGTTTAAATAATTATATTTTACATATAATTATCTAATATTCCAAAAAATCAAAAAAAGTAGCAACATTCCTAAGCAATCCATCTACGAGTTTAGCCTAGACTTATTAAAACATAAACAAAAGAGAAAGCGAAGCAAAAAAAACAGATTTTAGAAAAAGAAAAACAGATTAGATTTTTAACATAGTATCAAGTTGCTTTTTCTTATTTATAGAACAGAATTATAAAAAACTCTTTTATTATTCTGCACTCAAAACAATTCAACGGTAAAGACACGAAAAAGAAAAGCCCATCCCGGCAATCACTTGCCAGGATGGGCTTTTTCATACAGTAATATTGAAAACAGGATTTATGCCTCCAGGTTTTTCCGGAACTGCTGCGGAGACTGCCCCATCTGCTTCTTAAAGAAGGTGCCAAAATACGAGGCATTGGGAAAGTTGAAGTAGTCAGCGATTTCCTGCACATTCTTCTGCGTGTTCTTCAACAGAGAGATGCTCTTACGGATGATGGACTTGAATACCAGTTCCTGTACGGTGTATCCGCAAATGCTTTTACACAGGGCCGAAAGATATTTGCTGCTCAGACAGAGCTTGTCGGCATAAAACTCTACTCCGCGCTCTTGGGTATAATACTGCTCGATAAGCTGGATGAGCTGAAGGAACACTTCATTGCGGCGGCCCACGCCTTCGCTGTGGCTCATGAGCTTCTGATTATAAAGGGAGCACAGACGGTGGGTCAGCGCCAGCAGCAGCAGTTTCTGCTCGTATTGCAGGAAAGGGTCTGTGCACTGCAGGGTGGTGTCGAGCTGCGTCATGTAGCGCAGCACTTCGGTTTCCTGCCCCGTGTGCCACACATAGAGAGGCTCGGGCATCAGCTGCGAGTAAAGGTACATGGCCACTACCTGATTGCCCAGAATGTCGCGCAGGGGGTCTACCTGATAGAACAGCAGATGTACTTCCAGCTCGGGGCTTTCCTGAAGCACCTGGAACCGGGCGCCTTCGGGAATGAAGAGGGTTTCTCCTGCATGGGCACACAGGGTGTGCTGGTTGAGCACAAACTGAAAATGTCCGTGCACACACACCACGATGCCTACTCCGCTTACCGGATAGGGCTGCTTGAATACAGTCGGAAAGGAGGAGAGTCCTCCTTCCGAACTGCAGATGTCATCTCGCTTTATCAAGGCTGTTTCTAATTGATGGATTCGTTCTTTTTCGCTCTTCATACCGCTTTTTTCATGACCTTTTGGTCATTTTGGCGGCTAAGATAGTAATTTTCTCTTAGGATAGGATACGGCTAGTACAAATATCGCACAGGCCAGGCAGGCGTAGAAGGTCCAGCCGGCCATCTCTTTTACGGAGACGAGGGTGGCCTGTACCTGTACTTTGCCTTTGGCTGAAAGGGCGGCCATGTGGATGGCTTCTGCCTTGCTCTTGCCCTGGTAGCTCATGCCGCGCACGGTGCCCTGAAAGCTGGCGGCGGTCTCGGGATTGAGCAGGTCTACGTCTTGTGCATAGCGGGTCACATAGTTCTGCTGGCGCTCTTGCAGCACGTTGGTGTAGACGGCGGCTCCCAGACTGGGCGCTATGATCATACGCACGGTGATCATGGTGCAGATCCAGGACGACAGGAACTTATAGGGCATGCGCTGCGTGGCGTAGGTGGGGATGAGCGAATAGAGCATCATCATACCGGTGCTGCGCAGGATGACGGGGTACTTCATGCGTTCGTAGAGCCCGGCGGTCTGCACCTCAAAATACATGAACAGGGCGGCCAGGCCGATGAACAGGAAGCCGCCGGCAAAGATGTACTTGAAGTGGACTTTCTTCATGCTCAGGAAGATGGTGGCCAGCCCTCCGATGGTGTAGCCCAGCATGGTCCAGTTGCCCAGCGAGGCGTTCTGCCAGTTGTCCAGCTTCATGCCGATGCCGGCAAAGATGTTGACGAACATGGCGCTGGAGTTGAGGAACATCAGCAGGAAGTAGAAGATGACGCCCATGCGGATGGTGCGCAGCTTGAGCACGCCTACCAGATAGTAGGGGCTGCGGTGGGTGGCTTCCATATAGAAGAACAGGGCGCCGCTGAACACGCAGGTGACGGCGGCCATCCGGATGGTAGGGTCGTCCCACCAGTCGAGCACCTTGCCGTAGACCATGACGTAGGTGAAGCACAGCAGGGGGATGCAGAACAGGGTGGCGTTGCCGAACTGACGGAAGTTGATGGGGAACCGCTTGTTCTGGAAACGGTGGTAGGGCATGGTGACAAAGATCACCAGGATACATACCAGCAGCATGCCCATCATGTAGTAGTAGACGTACTGCCACTCATATTCGTAAGCCAGCCAGGCGGTGAGTGAGGTGCCGAGCTGTCCAAGGATCATGAAAAAAAGATAGATACCGGGCTGGGCTATGGCGCGCTCTACGTCGAGGCCGTCCCAGGCTTCTTCGGTGTGGGGCTCCAGGCCGGGCTTGATCTTGAGGTAGGCTTCTATGTGTCCGGCGTAGAGGATGAGGGTAAACAGGTTGACCATCATCAGCACCATACGCAGAAAGCCCATCAGGACGCTGCACAGGGCCAGCAGGAATACATTGTCGGTCTCGGCGCAGACGTAACTCAGCAGGTACATCAGCGAGAATCCGGCCAGGCACATCATCTTTTCCCTGCGGATCACGACCAGCCGGTAGAGGAAGGGGCAGAAAGCCGCCATCCCGATGGAGGTGGCGAAGTTGGTAAAGGTGATGTGTTCGGCGATGATGCCCAGCCCGCTCATCTGTTCGGCGCTATTGACGGAATAGACGCCGCCCACCGTCAGGATGGGGATGAAGAGGAGCACCAGAATAAGGATGCCCAACCACTTGGGCACCCAGTTATAAAATGGATAGTTTCTTGGGTATGAGGGCATGACGTTAGAGTTTTGCTTTGACTACGACCATCATTCCGGCGGCCAGACGTTCATTGTCTTCGGGGCTGAGGCCTACGAAATCGATACGAACGGGGATGCGCTGCTGGATTTTCACAAAGTTGCCGGCAGAGTTGTCGGTGGGCACCAGGGAGTATTTGGCACCGGTGGCTCCTGAGATGGCTGTAATTTTTCCGGTGAATTCCTTACCGCTCAGCGCATCCACGGTGATGCGTACTTCCTGGCCTACGCTGAGGTTTTCTACCTGGGTTTCCTTGTAGTTGGCTATCACCCACTTCTGGGTGTCGGGCAGGATGTAGGTGACGGTCTGGCCGGCGCTGATGTACTGGCCTTCTTCGAGGGCACGGCGACCGAGTTTTCCGTCGCACGGAGCCACTACTACGGTGTAGCTGAGGTTGAGCTTGGCCATCTCGAGGGCAGCGGTGGCACGCTGAATGCCGGCTTCTACGTTTTCACGGCGGTGTGACACTTCGTTCACACCAGAGAGGGCGGCCTTGCGCTGACGCCGGGTGGCTTCGAGTTTACGCTGCAGGGCGGCGTATTCGGTTTCGATCTGTTCCAGCTGGATGGGGGTAGCGGCGTTGCGCTTCACCAGGTTCTGGTAGCGCTGGCGGTCTTTTTCGAGCTTGGCCAGGCGGACTTCGATTTCAGCCAGGGAGGCGTCATAGACGGAAGCGGTGTTCCGGGTGGTCTGCAGGGTAGCGCCTATCACATCGGCACCTGCCAAGGCATCCTTGAGGGCGGCTTCGGCTTCCATTACGCGGATTTTGTATTCGCGGTCGTCGAGCACCAGCAGGGTGTCGCCTTTCTTCACTTCCTGGTGTTCGGTGAAACAGATTTTCTGGATGTATCCGGAAGCACGCAGGTTGATGGGTGAGATGTATTGCTCTATCTGTGCGTCGTTGCTGGCTTCGGTGCTCTTATAGTCGAGGAACAGAAGGGCTACTTCGATGATACCCCATACCAGCACGGCAATGCCTATGAGGCTGATTATGCGCTGACGGGTGCGCATGGTTCTTAATTTCTTGACTTCTTCCTGGCGGCTGGAAGTGTTGTTTTCTGTTGTTGCCATATTTTTTTATTTGAGAGATTAAACGGAGATTTGTGTAGTTTTTCTGTGGTTACTGCAAGAGGCTTTCTACGCGGCCGGTCAGCTTGAGCAGGCTCAAACGGGTGACGCGGTAGTTATAGTGGGCGCTGATGTAATTGTTCTGGGCCTCGCTCATGCTCATTTCATCCTGCAGCACTTCTGTCATGGAGGCGATGCCTTCACGGTAACGGTCGGAGGTGACTTCGTAGACATCTTCGGCCAGCAGATAGTTGTCTTTCTGCTTCTTGAAGTTGCGCTGATTGTTCATCAGATCGTTGGTGGCATTGAGGTACTGGGTCTGCAGGTTCTTGCGCAGATTGTCCTGATTGAGGCGGATATTGGCCAGGTCGACGTTGGCCTTGCGCACTTTGTTTCTCTTGTCCAGTCCGTCGAAGATAGGCACCCGCAGGGCGAGACCGATGCCGTAAGAACGGTACCAGTGGTTGGAGGGCCCGCTATGGAACCAGTGATGGAATTTATCGGTAAAGGCCTGGTAGGTCCAGTTGCCGGTGAGGGTGAGCGAAGGGATGTAGCCTTGGCGGATCATCTTCTTCTGCAGCTCGGTCACTTCGCCCTGGCTCTGCAGGAGCTGGAGTTCGTAGAGGTTTTCGGAAAGGCCGGTGAGCTCGATGGGGCTGAGGCTTTCTGCATCGACGGGTTCCAGGGCGATGTCCTGATCGGCCGGATAGTCCATGACGTATTTCAGCAGATTCAGCTGCTGGGTCAGCATGGCTTGGGCGTTGTCATACTGCACCTGCAGGTTTTCCAGGTTGATGTTGACACGCTTTACGTCTACTTCCATGGCCATGCCGTTGTCATAAAAGGCCACGGTGATGTCGCGCAGCTCTTCCAGCCGGGTGATGTTGGCCTTGACCAGACTCAGCTGTTCGGAGGTGGCTTGTCCCAGATAGTACATCTTGGCTATCTGCATGATGAGGTCTTCACGGGCTTTCTCGTAATTGAGACGGCTGATGCCGTGCATCATCTTGGTGAGACGCATGGAGCTCAGGAGGGTCTGATTATAGAGCGGCAACTGCATCTGCACTCCGGCACTGGCATTATACTGCAAGGTGTGGGTCACATTGTAGGGGTTGCCGTAGGCCGAACCGTCGGTCACGGATACGGGGGGATCAAAATTGTCATTAAAATTGGCAAATGCATTGATTTGCGGCAGGAGTTTGGCACGGTTTTCTGAAATGGCGAACTGACTCTTACGCATTTCGTTGCGCTTTCCTTCCAGGCCGAGGTTGTGCTCGATGCCGTAACGCAGGCATTCCTGCAGGCTGAGAACCTCTTGTGCGTGGCTGCCTACCAGGCACGAAAAGGAAAAGGCAAAAATGAACAATCGTTTTCTCATAACTTTTTTATCATAATCGGCCACAAAGATAGTGGGTTGTGGCTGTATAGTGCTATTCACTTCTAAGCGGATAATGTTCATTTTTACCTTTTCTGATTTTTTTTCCTTCAAAATAACGGGGAAATAAGCGAATTTTACGTTACTTTGGTCTTTCATTCTTATTATTCTATTCTCTTATTATTATGACGCACAGACTGAATACGAACAAGCAATTTATGGTGGGCAACGGCATCCTGGCTTTCGGGGTGATCTTTGTGGTGGTGATCTTTGTCTATATGAGCCTGAGGCTGCAGCGCGAAAGGCAGGGGGCGCGGTTTTATGCGGAGTCGTATGAGATTTGCCTGACCCGCGGCTTTGCGGGTGACTCTGTTTCGGTGTTTCTGAACGACAGCCTGCTGATGAATGCGCGGGTGGATGAAGAGCCGCTCACGCTGGAGGTGAAGCGATTTGCCGAGGAGAATGCTCTGATGATTGTGGATAACCTGACGGAGAAGCTGGCTATCTTTGAACTGAGCGAGCGAGGCGGACGCTACCGCTATGAAAAGGAAAATGGAGAGGTGAAGCAGCTGGCCAAAGACTGAGCCGGGACGCTGCCGGCCGGCTGTCATGCTCCGGAAAAAAAGGCGGGACGCTGCATCACGCAGCATCCCGCCTTTTTTAGTTAGCTTTTCTATCTTGTTGAGAGAACGGAAACTTCACAGCTTCAAATTCGTTGTTTTTTTGGATTCTCTTAGGCAACTAACTAATGTGTAGTATTTAAAGCAAATGAAAATGTTATTTCCTGTTTTTAAGTAAGCTGTCTTGCACATGCTGCTCTTGCAGCCGTATCTTCATCCTGGAAGCGGACAAGGCTACCGAAGGGGCCGTGATCTGCCGGCCAATGGTGTCTGCCCTGGCGATGCTGCCTGCCTGGGGCTCAAGGGTGTGCTGCATCACCGGACTCAGTGAGGCAATCAGCACCACCACCGCGGCGGATTTACACAAAGGCATGAAGCGGGCACGCAACGAAAGGCGGCGGGCCTTGACTACCGGACGCTGACTGTTGAGGTATACAAACCACGCGGCATCTGCCCGGCTGGCTCCCGGACACGGTCCGCGAGAAAACCAGGCGCGCAGAAGGGCTTCTTCCTCCAAGGTGGTCTGTCCCATCCAGTAACGCTCCAGCAGCTGTTTCATTTCGTTAGACTCCATAGTCTTCTATCTCTACAAATCGTTGTTTTACTTTCTGCCGGGCTCTGAACAGGTTGACCTTGACTTGCTCTTCGGTAACCTGCAGCAACGCGGCTATTTCTTTATAGCTTTTTCCTTCCACTTCCCGCAGATGCAGGATGAGACGCTGTTTCTCGGGGAGCTCCTCTACAAGCCGCTGCAGCAGCTCGAGGGTTTCCTTGCCCACCAGATACTCATAGGGGCCCAGATTCTGCGAGGCGCTGTCCATCTGAGGGGTCAGCTCTACGGTCTGAGCACATTTCTTCTCGCTGCAGTCGAGAGCCAGGTTACGCGCTACGGTGAAGCAGTATGCTTCGAGCGAATCGAGCTGCTGCCATTCTTCGCGGCGGTTCCATACCCGGATCATCGTTTCCTGCACCACATCTTCTGCTTCCGTACGGTTGCCGGTGACGCGCAAGGCCAACCGGTACAGTTTGTCTTTCAGCGGCAGAATGATTCGGCGAAAACTGAGTTCATGCATTTCTTTTCTAATTATAACTGACGGATGAGCGGCGGAAATGTTACACCCTCATCCGTATTTTTTTTCTAGGATTGAATGATTCGTGTTCCTCCGGCTCCTGTCAGGGCCGAAGCTTGTGTTATGATGACTTCGCAAACGCCGGCATGGAGGGCCTGAAAGGCGTTGTCGAGTTTGGGCAACATGCCTCCCTGTACGATGCCTTCGGCTACCAGCTGGCGGTAATCGGCTTCGGTAATCTGAGCGATGACACTGGCATCGTCTTGCTCGTTGCGCAGCACGCCCGGCTTTTCGAAACAGTAGACCAGGGTGACATCGAACTGCCGCGACAGGGCTTTGGCGGCTTCGGCGGCTATGGTGTCGGCATTGGTATTGAGCAGGTGTCCCTGTCCGTCATGGGTGAGCGGTGCCAGCACGGGCACCACCCGATGGTGGATGAGATGGCCCAGGATGCCGTAACGCACTTGCCTGACATCGCCTACAAAGCCATAGTCTACTTCTTGCACGGGGCGTTTCTCAGAGAGGACCACATTCAGGTCGGCGCCGGTCAGCCCCAGGGCATTGACGCCGCGTGCCTGCAGGCCTGCCACGATGTTCTTATTGACCAGACCGCCGTAGACCATGGTCACCACCTGCAGCATCTGGGCATCGGTGACCCGGCGCCCGTTCACCATCTGGCTTTCCAGCCCCAGCTGAGCAGCCAGCCGGGTGGCCGAACGTCCGCCTCCATGCACCAGGACTTTGCAGCCGGGCAAGGCGGCAAAATCCTCCAGCAGGCGCCGGAGGGTGGCTTCTTCTTCCACCACCTTCCCGCCTACCTTGATGATAGTCAGTTTTTCTTTCATAGGCTGCAGCTTATTCCAGGTATGTGTAACCATAAAGGCCGGAACGGTAGTTGGCCAGGAATTCCTTGCCTTCTTCCAGCGAGATGCGGCCTTCTTTGACTGAACGGGTGACCCAAGTTTCGAGGGTACGCACCAGCTTCTTGGGGTTGTACTGCACATAGTCGAGCACTTCGGCCACGGTTTCCCCGTCGATGAGCTGGTCGATGGTGTAGCCCTTGGAGTTGACCGACACATGCACGGCATTGGTATCTCCAAAGAGGTTGTGCATATCGCCCAGGATTTCCTGATAAGCCCCTACCAGGAACACGGCCACATAGTAGTGCTCTTTGTCGCGCAGGGTGTGCAGCGGCAGCGTGGTGGTGTCGGGACGGGAGCTCACGAAGTTGGCAATCTTGCCGTCGGAGTCGCACGTCATATCCTGCAGGGTAGCCTCGCGGTCGGGACGTTCGTCCAGGCGCTGAATGGGCATGATGGGGAACATCTGGTCGATGGCCCAAGAGTCTGGCAGCGACTGGAAGAGCGAGAAGTTACAGAAGTACTTGTCGGCCAGCAGCTTGCTGAGCTTGCGGAATTCTTCGGGGCAGTGCTTCATGTTGCTGGCAATGGCGCTGATCTCGCGGCAGATGCTCCAGTAGAGCTTTTCGATCTGTGCCCGCGTGTTGAGGTCTACGATGCCGTGGCTGAAGAGGTCGAGGGCCTCCTCGCGAATCTGCTGGGCATCGTGCCAGGGTTCGAGCATGCTGCGCTGGCTGAGGTTATCCCAGATGGCATAAAGTTCTTTCACCAGTTCGTGGGCATTTTCATCGGGTTCCCAATTGTCGTCCATTTCGGGCAGGGAAGCCGTTTCCAGCACTTCGAATATCAGCACGGAGTGATGGGCCGTCAGGCTGCGTCCGGTTTCGGTAATGATGTTGGGGTGCGGGAATCCGTGCTTGTCGGCGGCATCCACAAAGGTAGACACCACATCGTTGACATATTCCTGGATGGAATAGTTCACGGAACTTTCACTGTTGGATGAGCGGGTACCGTCATAGTCTACGCCCATACCGCCGCCTGTATCTACAAACTCAATGTTGAAGCCCATCTTATGCAGCTGGGTATAGAATTGGGAAGCCTCCCGCAAGGCATTCTTGATACGGCGAATCTTGGTAATCTGACTGCCGATATGGAAATGAATCAATTTCAGGCAGTCTTTCATGTCTTTCTTTTCCAGGAAGTCGAGGGCCTCGAGCAGTTCGCTCGAAGTCAGGCCGAACTTGCTGGCATCGCCCCCACTCTCTTCCCATTTGCCGCTACCGCTGGAAGCCAGCTTGATGCGGATACCGATGTTGGGGCGTACCTTGAGCTGCTTGGCCATCTTGGCGATGAGGTTGAGCTCGTTGAGCTTTTCCACCACCAGGAAGATGCGCTTGCCCATCTTCTGGGCCAGCAAAGCCAGCTCGATGAAGCTTTCGTCCTTGTAGCCGTTGCACACAACCAGCGAGTTGGGATCGGTGTTGACCGCCACTACGGCATGCAGCTCGGGTTTGGAACCGGCTTCCAAGCCTAAGTTGAACTTCTTGCCGTGGGTAATCATTTCTTCTACCACGGGACGCATCTGATTTACCTTAATGGGATAAATGATGAAGTTTTCGGCCTTGTAACCGTATTCTTCGGCTGCTTTCTTAAAGCAGCATGACACTTTTTCGATGCGGTTATCCAGAATGTCGGGAAAGCGTACCAGCATAGGAGCTGCCACGTCACGCAACTGCAACTCGTCTACCAGTTCCCGTAAGTCTACCGCTACACCATCTTTGCGCGGTGTCACTACAATATGTCCTTTCTCATTGATACCAAAGTATGAAGTGCCCCACCCTGTAATGTTATAGAGCTCTTCAGAATCTTCAATACGCCATTTTCTCATTGATTCGTCTATAAATTATAATTAAATTATCAAAGATTTGCCTCTCCCACTCTGCCGGACAAGAAGGCATAGTGGCTACAAAAATACATATAAATCTGCACACATACGGCATGTTTCACCCAAAAACACACAGATATAGCCACTGAATGCCCTGCTGAGATGCAGAAGTGTGACAACCGGATGTTCAGATGCCCAATAATGCGCGGACGCGGCTCACGGACTGTGCTATCTCGCGACGGTTTTCCAGCTGTCCGCCATCCAGGCGGTATTTGGCCCGGGTGTAGACGGGCAGGCGTGCTTCCAGTGCCTGGAGGATGAAGGCTCGCAGCTCTTCATCGGTCTTGTCCTGCAGCACGGGGCGCTGACGCGTGGCCACCTGGAGACGGCGAAACAGGATGTCGGGGCGGACTTCCAGAAACACCGTATCGCCCTGGGCATTCATGTAATCCATGTTGTCGAAAAAACAGGGGGTGCCTCCGCCGGTGGAGATGACCACGTCTTCAAACTCGCCTACTTCGTGGAGCATCTCATGCTCCAGGCGACGGAAGGCCTCTTCGCCACGCTCCTGAAAGAGCTCACGGATGGTTTTGTGGAAACGCTCTTCGATATACCAGTCTAAATCGATGAACGGCACTCCCAGTTCACGGGCCAATGCCTTGCCTAGGGTTGTTTTGCCGGCACCCATATAGCCGGTGAGAAAGATTCGCAACATAATCTACTTTTTTCTTCGGTTTGACGGTGATGAATGAAAAGAGAAAGACTCTTTTATTCACTGACTTTTTATGTAGTAAAGGTAGGATTTTTCCAGGAAGTGCTAAAAAAATGGACGATAAAAATAGAATCTGTTGTATCTTTGTAGCCCTAACAAAATGATCATCGGCATGAAAAAGCAGAAATTCTATGTGGTATGGGCGGGAGTGAACCCGGGTATTTATACAAGCTGGACGGATTGCCAGCTACAGGTGAAGGGGGTGGAAGGGGCCAGGTATAAGTCGTTCGAAACCCGCGAGGAGGCAGAGCTGGCTTTTCAAGCCTCGCCGTACGACTACATCGGGACGAATGCTCCGAAAAACCGCACCACTCCGAAACCGGGCGAAGTGATGCCGCAAGCTGTCATCGAAAACAGTCTGGCGGTGGACGCGGCCTGCAGCGGGAATCCGGGGCCTATGGAATATCAGGGGGTGCATGTGGCCAGCCGGCAACGGGTGTTCCACTTTGGGCCGATGCACGGCAACAACAACATTGGGGAGTTTCTGGCGATAGTGCATGGCCTGGCGCTGATGAAGCAGAAGGGACTCAATCTGCCGATCTACAGCGACAGCGTTACGGCGATGAGCTGGGTGCGACAGAAGAAATGCAAGACCACCCTGCCGCGCGAAGCGAAAACTGAAGCTCTCTATCAGCTGATAGAACGCGCGGAAAAATGGCTGCGCGAGAATACCTACTCTACTCCGATTCTAAAATGGGAGACCCAGCTGTGGGGAGAAATTCCCGCGGACTTCGGCCGGAAGTAAGGCTTCACAGGCGATGAACCTGCCTTTCATGACCCGAGAAAACGAAGACAGGAAGTAAATACCAGCATTCTGTACTTACCTCCTGTCTCTTGTTTTTTCTTATGTCGGCTTATGATGCCGGATTCTTATTTTTTTGCTTTCAGCTTTTTATCCAACTGCTTGTGTGCTTTGGCTTTGGCACGGTCATACGCTTTCTTTGCTTTTACCTGTGCTTTGGCATCGGCAGCCTTCAGTACATTGTCATACAGGGCCCACAGGTTATTGGCAGCCGCTACTTCTTTCTGAGCAGCCGTATAAGCATCTGCCTTAGCTTCAGCCACTGCTTCTTCGTCAGCCGGAGCATAGGCATGCTGGTAACCTTTTACTTCATTCCAGTGTCCGCGGGTAAAGTCGGGGAAAGTCACGGAAGCGCAGTTGTTGTCCATAGACAGGGCACCAAGTTCTGACAGACAGCACCATTCAGCCAAGTCATACACGTCCATATCGAGCGGTAATCCGTTTTGCAAGCAATATACCAGACGGGCATCCATAATATAGTCCATACCTCCATGTCCCATGGCACGTCCTTTTTCACCGAATTTGGTCAGGATGGGGTGGTAATATTTCTTTTCCAAAGCTTTCTTCTGCTCAGCATTCAGGAAACCGTGTGCATTGATATCGTCCATGTTAGGAGCGCCAGTATCCTTCATGGCATCGCCCGACAAAGCGTATTCCGGAGTCGGGTATTTAGTAGCATATCCTTTGGTACCGGTCAGTTTGAACAGACGGTTGTAGGGTTGCGGAGTCATTACGTTATGTTGGATTTCAACCACCTTGCCGTTGGCCGTACGCATCAGTGTAGTGGTATGGTCACCGTTACGGAAATCTGCAGGCTCCTTACCGGTCAGGTTTTTCACATATTCCTTGCCTACAAAGCTCTTGGTATCCATGGCTACCAGGGTAGTAAAACGGTCGCCACGATGAATGTCCATACATTGAGCTACCGGGCCCAGGCCGTGAGTAGCATACACGTCGCCACGATTTTCCATGTTGTATTTCATACGCCAGTGCAAGTTGTCCTTATCATTGTCGTTGGGGTCTTTCCAGTAAGCCTTCCAGAAAGCAGACAGTTCATGGATATAAGCACCTTCGGCCCGGATAATTTCTCCGAACACGCCATCCTTGGCCATGGCCAGTGCATTCATTTCATAATAGTCATAGCAGCAGTTTTCCAGGATGAAGCAGTGCAGACGAGTCTGTTCAGAAAGGTCGATCAGCTTCCAGCATTGCTCCAGATTCATGGCCGACGGTACTTCGATGGCTACATGCTTGCCGTGCTTCATGGCAAACTCTGCCACCGGGAAGTGATGATTCCAGTCAGTAGCGATATATACCAAGTCGATGTCCGGACGCTGGCAGATTTCCTCATAGCCCTTTGCGCCGGAATAGATGTCGGCCGGAATGAGCCCTGCCTCGCGCAGGTATTTCTGTGAAGCCTCAGCGCGGTCTTGTTCATAATCGCACAAAGCTACGATTTCTACCCCCGGAATATTGCAAAAACGCCATACAGCCCAAGGACCACGCATGCCTAAGCCTACAAAAGCCACGCGCACGGTTTCCATTTTCGGGGCTTTCAGCCCAAGTACATGCTGCTGACCAGCCGGTCTTTCAGGAGTTTCAACGACTAAAGTTCCCTTATCCCAATGGGTCTTGGTAGAAGGAGAAAGTGATTGTGCCTGGATGCCTGTAGCCGACAGGGTCATCAAGGCCATTAAAAGGATGTGTTTTACTTTCATAAAAGTTAGATTAGTGAGGCTCAATACTATTATCAGGTTACCGGCCAACTACTTGAGCCTCTTTAAGCAGCTGGCCGGCATCGAAGATGCAAATTAACGAATTTATTTTTGAGTCTTCAATAACTTTTACCCATGAAATCCATTATTTCAGATTCATTAAGATACGCTCCCCGTCAGCCTGGACGGCATACACCTTGGCACTGCTCTGGTAAACCTTGGCGGGTACCGTGAAGGTGAAGGAGTTGGAGAAATACAGCAGGCGACTGGACGGGCCGTTTTCCCGCACCTCGAAGGCCACTGCTTCTTCTCCGTCGCTCACCTGAAGGGTGGTGCCCTGGCCAGACGTATTCAGGCTATAAGTGGGCGTCTTGGTAATCTTGGTATGATTCTTAAACGCCTCGTAGTAGCCCACGTCGCCCGACTCCTGTGCCCGGTGGTCGGTGGAAGGGAAGAAGCTGCGCTTCCGGTCTTCGATATACTGGACGGGCGCTGCCTTGGGGTACTTCTTGCCCTGGATGTAGGCCTTGGTTTCACGAATCATCTGCTCGGTCACGGTGTATTGTGCCTTGCCGTACTGCTCGATGGTCGCATCAACCGGCTTGAAGAATCCCCAGGTTTCGAAGAACTCGGTGAGGTCTTCCTGGGCGGCATCGCATACAGCTTTGACAAAGGCCAGCTGCCGTTCGCCTGGCTGGCTGACTGGCAGGTGGTGGTAGGCAGTGCGCATCAGCTCAAAAATCTTAGGCCACACTGCCGGATTCTTGTCGCGTCCCTTGCACAGCTCATAGTAAAGCCAAAGCTGCCAGTTCATACGCATGTGGATTTCCGTATCTTCACCTTGGTGCGTGGCGCTGCCCATGTTATACCAGGCCTGATTCTGCCCGTAGACACACTCGGCCAGGTAATCCAAGCCACGGCCACGCGACTTGTATTTGCCCAACTGATAGATGACGTAGTTGGAGAAAAGGTTGTTGCTCGACTCCGTAGACCCCATCCAGTCGATGGCCAGCTGGTGCACATGACCGATTTCGTGGGCAGGCCCCCAGGCATTGTCTTCTGCCGCCATCACATTATTATACAGCAAGATATTGCCTAAATAAGTGTAGACAAAAGCGATGCGGTAATCGGATGCCCACATGTACGACCCTTCCGGAGAAATGGCAAACAGGTGGTTATTAAACTGGTTGGCACGCAGCTTGTCAATGCCCATCAGACTTTGCTCCCATCCCACAATATTATCCCACAGGTGGATGGCCGACAGAATTTCGTTGCGCACATGCTTCAGCATCTCAGAACGGTGGAAGTAGAAAATGATTTTCTCGCCCTTCACCCCAAAGTACTTATCGGTAGCCTTGGACAAAAGTTCGGCATACTTCTCATCCGTCTGATGCCGCTGCAGGTCAAAATAACCGGTCACCTGACCGCTCTTCGGCGGAATATGTATCCGGACGGGTTTGGGGGTGGACTGCAGATCGGCCGTATAGATAACAAACAGCTGGCCGGGATTTCGGATGGTGATCTTATTCACCCCTTCCTTCAAGAAATAGGTATCGCCCGAAGCGGCTGTCTGCACATACGTCTTATCTTCACCAAAACCGGTCGTTTCCTCACCGATACACTGCAGTGAAAGGGGCTGTCCGTGAGTCTTGCCCACCAGCACTACGATTTCATCGCCGGCCTGTACAGAGATACCGGTCAGATTATCCAGACAACTGTAATGCTTGGTCATCAGGCGGTCTGCCCATACATTAATATCGCTGTATGCCTGATAATCCTGAATGCGGAATTCCTTTTCCCAGGCATCGTAAGTATCGTTTTTCAACAGAGTGGCCAGGCTGGCAAAATAACCCGGTAACTGCTGGATCTGCTCCTGAGTAGCTTCCGGCTTCACCGCACTACAAGTGATATCAGTAAATACCGTGAGCAGTTGCTGCTCTAACTTCTGATCCTTGTTCTGCTGAAAAAATTCCATTTCCGAACAACTGACAAAGCCGCCTAATCCGGATTCTACTTCAAACTTCACCTTGGTAACCTGCTTGACTCCTTCGCTGAACACAATGCGACTCGAATTATTCTGCATCTGGAAGTCATAACTACCCTGCAGTTGATAGTCCACTGCCTCTGAAGAAGCCGTATATACCTTGAGTTTGCCGAAGTTGCCGTTGCCGCTGCGAGTGTGATACAAAATATAATCCAAGTCCTGCTTCCCATCGAACTGATACTCCAGAATCACCGGGAAGTGAGCAGCCTGCCCCCAGGGTGAATGATAATGTCCGTCATCGATTTTCCCATCGAAAGTCTTCTCAATGCCATAGCCAGGCTGAGCCTCACTGGCTTCTCCAGAAACCGGCTTCAGTTTGAGGTCACCTTCCAGCTCTACATCCGATGAGTCGGAGTCCTTCTCTTTCTGGGTGACAGAAAAGGTCTCCTTCACTTGAGAATCATTTTTATAAGTATAAGTCAGAGTCACCGTACGGGGTTCATACAAAGGATTGGCACTGGCATGATAAGTATAATTCTTTTCCACCATAGCCCGGGTAGACGGAGTTTCAACCTCCTGCAACCAGCTGCTCCCCTCCGATTTTTCGATGGTATATTCCACATTGGAAGTCACAGTCACCAGGAGTTCGCCGCCGTCAGCTTCCAGGCTGGTAGCAGAACCTTTGACCAGAATAGCCGGCCCGTAGCCCAATTGCTTCACCTTGATTTCATAGTTCTGCACAGTGGATTTTACTGACACCACGGCTTCGCGCATCTCCGCTTCCTCGTTCGCCTTCACCAGGATTCTTATGGTAGGAGGCGTGGTAGACAAGTCCTTGGCAACGATACACCAATCCTGATCCGAACTGACATCCCATGCCTGGCCATCCAGTGTGGTGCTGACAGAAACTGTCAGCACCCCTTTATCCTTGGTAAAATTCTGCTGTAAATCAGCTACCGACAAACTGAATTCCTGTTTCAGTTCACCTCCAGTCTCGTCATCGCTACATGAGCAAATGCCGAATGCCCACAGAGGAAGAAGCATCCATAAGAGAGTTGATACTATTTTCATAAATGAATCTTTATAAAAAGAAACCCGATGTATCAATTCACATGCAACTTCAGTTCAGCCAAAGCGAAGCTGTTGCCAGCCGCTGTAGATTCCACCACCAACCGGATGTGCTTAAATTCCTTTCCTACCAATACCGGTGATTTATATTTACCTCGGGTAGTCATAGGGAATCCTTCTGTAATCGTCATGATTTTGCTGAACTTGCTACCGTCCATACTACCCAGCACACTGATACGCTGAGGTGCCCCATTATTGTTATTGTGGCGCACTTGATATTCAAACATCAAAGCAGTATGCGGCTCGTTCAGATTCAACTGAATCCAATGAGGGAGTCCCGGCTCAGTCAGATAATCTGAATGATAATAGGTGTCCGGATTACCGTCATACATATCTTCAATCTTTCCTTCCACTTCGCGATTGGGGTGGATAGCCGTCATAGAGCGCGACAAAGTGACCGGATGCAGTTTGGACTCGGCAGGCACATACGAAATGCCAAAGAGACTGGTATTCTTACTTGGGTTGATTTCAAAAAACTTAGAGCTGCACTCGGTCATCTTCATAGGCAATACATAGTTACCATAATCCAGTTGATCACGCTTCACAGTCACCGTCATGCTAGCCGAATTATGACCGGCAGTAAACAAAATCTTGCCCTCGTTGCTCAACGTGTAAGCCTCTTGCGGAAGCATGGCATAATCTACCCCGTTCGCTTCATTATAAGCGGTAAGCAGACTCTCATCCGGCTTCAGCGTACAATTGAAATCCCATTTATTGTTTACCGAGAAAACGGCCGGCAAATTCAGCTGGATTTCATTCTCAGCCGACTCATCAGAAATTGTATTCAGACTGTATCCCGTCTTTTCAAACGCCACCTTCGGCACAATCACTTCAGGCTTCAAGAATACATATTTACGTTCGGCATTGATAGAATCTGTACTGCTCTGCAGCATGAACGGAATAACCAGTTCGCCACCTTTTTTATTGTTTTCCAGAATCTTGTCCGTCACCAAAGCAACCTTGCGAGTTTGATAGGTGTCATTAGCACCAAACTTCAGCACCTTATCCCCGTTGAATACATAACAGTCTTGCGGATACGCCTTATACCCCTTGCCGTTTTCCTGATTATAGATTTCCAGCAAAGCCTCGTTCATCACTTCAATCGAAGCACTGGTAGAGGTACCGAGCTGACTGCCGGACTTATTGACAATCAAATTATACTCTCCGTTTTCACCGGTATTATACACTTCTACGGCAATTTCATCACAGTTTCTGAAAGTCAGAATGGTGCTGAAGTTATCCAAGAATTCATCCTTGTTATCATCACAGGCCGTATAGGTCAAGCAGCAGGCAGCTGCCAATGTTATAGTTAGTATTTTGTTTTTCATAAACTTGATTTTGTTAAATAATTAAAGCCCCTATCTTACCAACCGTAGTTTTGTGTCAGCAGCTTGTTTCGATCCAATTCTCTCTGAGAGAAAGGATAGAGATAATGTTTGGGTTGGAATACACGAGTTTCAAAAGCCGTTCTTTCCCAGAATCCATCAGGAGTCTCGGTACCTTTCATGCCGGGTTCAAGCGGACAGTTGGTATTCATACCATATACCGGACCATTGTCTGTTTCGGTAGCAATCATCCAGGTACGGGTATCGAAATAGCGGTGACGCTCAAAAGCCAGTTCCACCTGGCGCTCACGGCGGCAAAGTTCAATCAGCTCTTCTGTAGAAACCTGTCCGTAGGTCTTGGTGATAGGCTGCAAACCGGCACGTTTACGCAGATCGGCCCATTTCTCCATAGCAAGAGTTTCATAACTCGGATCCAGCTGTACCCCGTTTTTCTTGCATTCCAGCACGGCTTCGATGAAGTTCAGGTAGATTTCGCCCAAACGGAATACCGGGAAGGTGATATTACCCCATTGTCCTTCGGCTGAATTCAGCTTATGATCATAAAAACGGTTGCAGAGATACCCGCTCTTCGGATAGTCATGGCTCTTGTTGCCATTGCCGCCCTTGGCAAAACTGATGTCGGTAGCCGCATTGCCGTGCAGCCATTTATTGCCGCCGAAGAATACCGTGACATAGAAACGGGGTTCACGGTCCTTATACATATTAGGCGCTTCAATCTCAAAATCAGCCTTGTTACTCCAACCTTTTGACGGATACGTCCAGGTAGATTTTTCCAGCTCCGTAGCTGCATCATAGCCGGAAGCAACTTCCACCAGCGGTGCCCCGTTGGAATCATACCCCTTGATGGGATACCAGCCTGAGTTCATGGCATACGCATCGACCAGCTTCTGAGTAGGACCTACTGCCCCGTATGCTGTACCTGCCACCCCAGTGGGCACTGTACCTACCCCCCAGGAGAAAAGACCGTTATAACGATCTGTCCAAATCAATTCGCTGTTCCAAGTCTCGTGCGTCACGCCGTAATAATCTTCATACGGATTATCATTACCGGCTCTATAAAGCTTATAGCAAGGATTATCAATCAATTTTTTAGCCGCTTCAGCTGCTTTCTGCCACTTGGTATTATCCAGATCAGGGAACAGTCTGACGCCCGACAGTTCCGGGAAGTTGGGTGCATCGGGATTCTTCACATTACTGTAAAGCTTGTTACCGTTGAACAGTGGACGTGCCGAGTACAATAAGAGTCGTGAAATCACCGCATGACAAGTACCTATAGTAGCCAAGCCCCATTTAGCAGCCGGCAAGTCACTCTGCTGCAACATCACTCCACTCTCGGCACAAGCCGTCATTTCGCTCACCACATAATCTACACATTGATCCCATGTGCTGCGCGGACGATACAGTTCTTCCGTAGAGGCAGAGAAATCCAGCAGTTCATCACCCAGCAAGAACACCGGCCCATAATCGCGCATCATCAGGAAGTAATAGTAAGCCCGGGCAAAACGAGCCTGCCAATACCACTCGTCCAACTGATCTTTGGTTACCAGCGGGTCAGAACATTTATATACATTCTGCAGGAAGATATTACACTCACGGATGCCCCGGTAATAGAAATCCATCTTATAATAAGGAACCTGTGAAGGATTCCAGGTACCGAAGTTAATCCAGCGATACTGACGGTCATAAGCAATGGTCCCTTCGTCCGAAGCTCCCAAGTACGGATCATTGTCGCCCTGTAATCCCCCATTTTCATTAGGCAGGAAAGACATGGCATTGAGCCAATACTGCTTGGTAGTGTTTCTGGATTCCCAGATTTTATCAAATGTCAGTTTCTCATCTTCTTGTCTGTCAAGAAAGTCTTCGCAAGAGCATAGCGTACAAGTTCCAAAGCCAAAGGCAAGATATATAATTGATTTAAAGTAAGATCTGTATTTCATATAGCATGTGATTTAAAAATTAGCATTGAATCCGACAGTCACAACACGGTTCAGCGGATAACCCGATCCGTCTGCACTTCCCTTTTCCGGATCCCACATTTTAAATGGGCTGAAAGTAAGCAGATTGCTTCCGGATACATAGAATCTCAAGGATTTAATAAATGTTTTGGTAATCAACTGTTTAGGCAATGTATAACCAATTTCGATATTTTTCAGACGCATGAAGGCACCATTGCGTAGCCACCAGGTAGATTCCTGGCTGTTATTAGAAGCACCGGCTCCACCGCTACCGTTACTCAAGCGCGGATAAGTTACGTTGGCATTCTGTTCTGGCGTATTGGTAGACATCCACACGTTGCCCCATAGGTCTTTATTGATTGCCGCACGTTCCATGTTGCCGCTAGAGAACGGACTTTTCACGGATACGCCTCCCAGGAAGAAAGAAGTATGAGCTGCACCCTGGAAGAAAGCATTGAAGTCCCAACCCTTCCACTGAGCACCTACTCCGAAACCGTACATGATTTCCGGCAGGTTGGTGTAACCGATAGCTACCTGGTCTTGTGTGTTAATCACGCCGTCGCCATTGACATCCTGGTATTTGATATCACCTACCCGGTATTCACCGAATGTCTGACGCGGGCTGTTGTCTATTTCTTCCTGGCTTTGGAAGAGCCCCAAGGCAATCAGACCGAAAGGCTGCAAGGCACCGCCTGAGCCAAACGGCTTGCCAATGCGGTTCTGGTATTTGTATTCCCAATCGGGTTCGTCATTATCGAGCAGTTTGTTGCGGCTGAACGTAAAGTTACCACGAGCCGTCAACAACACCTTGCCAATCTGGTGATTATATTCTACATTAGCATCAAAACCTTTGTTCAAGGTCTTACCTACATTGACAAAAGGAATGGTAGACAAGCCGACAATGGCGGGCAAACCGGCACGTTGCAGGAAGATACCTTGTCGTTCTTCACGGAAGTAATCAGCCTGTACTCTTACCTTATTAAATAAAGAGAATTCCACACCGATATTCAGTTTGATAGCTTCTTCCCAGGAAGCATCCAGGTTTTCCACTTCACCTACCCGGATACCGGCACCACCCTGGTTACCAGCCTGGCCATACCACCAGCCCTGATTACCTGTGCCTACAATCGTAGATTCATATACCCAGCGTCTTTGTCCACCGATATCGTCATTACCTACCTTACCGTAAGAACCTTTCAGCTTCAACATATCAACCGTCTTGGTGAGCGGTTCAAACCATTTTTCATTAGATACCATCCATCCTATGGCAAAAGCCGGGAAGAAACCGAAACGGTGTCCGCGGGCAAAGTTTTCAGAACCGTTGTACCCCATGTTCACTTCTGCAAAATAGGTATCGCGGAAAGCGTAAGTTACACGACCGGCCAGACCTTGGTTCTTATAGGGCAAAGCAGCATTTCCGTCAGCAGCCTGGGTATTGGTATGGATTTTCTGATTATAGAGAAAGAGAGCCCCTACCCGATGATCACCGAAGAGGCGGTTATAGTTCAACGAACCTTCCAGATAACGGGTCATGGTGCCTTGACGACCAATTTCATAACCCAATGATTCACTGCCGGTATGCACCGGATCCCATTCGCCGTCACCATTGTTGTCATCATACACCAGACGGCCTTCGGCATCACGTCCGCGGGCATGATAGAAGCTAGGCTGTTTTGCACGACGTTGCAGAGTAGTATTCCAGGCATCCCAAGAAAATTTGATGTTCGCAGTCAACCCCTGCAAGGGTTCCCACAGCTTTCCGAAATCCTGAGTCAAGCCAATCAAAGACTGAGCCGAGTTCCAGAACTGTTCGCGATAACCGGAGTGTACCAGCATATTCCACGGGTTATGGCCCGAATCGGTAGAAGGACCGGACAACGTACCATCAGAGTATTGTACCGGAAAGGCATTCGGAGAAGCATTGAAGGTATAGCTCCAGATATCATTATCATTATTGGCAAAACCAGGGCCAAACGACTTTTCATAGATATTGGCCAGGTTGACATTCAGCGTCGTGCTCTTGGTCACGTTCAAATCGACATTGGCACGGAAATTGAACTTGTTATAACGGATGGCTGAGTTATAGCCATAGATATTACCGGCATTCTTGTAAATAGAACTTTCATTGTAGAATGAACCGGATACATAATACTTAATGTTATCACCACCACCGGTTATACTTAAGTTTACACGTTCGTTGGCTGCGAGGTCATCGAACAGCGCATCAAACCAGTTCACATCCGGATACAAATCCGGGTCACTGTGATCGCGGTATTTCTGAATTACCTCTTCAGAGTAATAGTTGCTTCCGCTGGCCTCATTGTACAATTGAGCCCATTCGGCAGAACCCAGCATTTCGGGGCGCTTAGTCGGAGAAGTAAAACCAAACTCCGTACGCACACTGATGGCCGGTTTCCCTTCTTGTCCTTTCTTGGTGGTAATCAGGATGACCCCGTTGGCACCGCGTACACCATACACTGCCGAAGCCGAAGCATCCTTCAGGATAGAGAACGTAGCAATATCGTCGGTATCCACCAGGTCGAGATCACGCTCAATACCATCGACCAGCACCAAGGGTTTAGAAGTACCCTTAAACGACGACACACCACGAATGTAGAAATCGGCCGAGCTGCTCTTGCCCGGTTCACCCGAACGACTCATGGCTACCACACCAGAAAGCTGTCCGGCCAATACATTCGAAATAGAAGAACCCGGCACATTGAGCTTCTTGACGTCGAGGGTAGAGATAGCACCTACCACACTTTCTTTCTTCTGGCTACCGTAACCTACTACCACCACTTCATCGAGCACTTCAGTATCCGGTTCCAGCACCACGTTGATTTCACGCTGATCTGTCAGGACAACTTCCTGCTTCTTATAGCCGATGTAAGAAAATTCCAATACACCGCCCACGCCTTCAATCACGATAGAATATTTACCGTCTATGTCAGTAATAGCTCCGGTAGAACTATTCTTCAACCACACACTGGCACCGATGACCGGCTCCTTGATGTCACTGGCCATAACAACACCTGTGATGGTGCGTTTTTTAGCTTGCTGCGTATTGTCTGCCTTCGTTACTTTTAAAATAACTTCCTTACCCTTAATCAGGTAGCTGATATTACTACCATTAAACACGTCCTTCAGGACATCCTCAATCTGACCTTCACTATTGTAATTACGTTTTGTATTGCTCTCTAAATCAGAGGCATTGTAGAAAAACGTATATTCGCTATTTTCTTCAATAAATTGAATAGCTTGTTTAATGGTCATAGATTCTCCTTTTACAGAAATATAATTCTGTGCTCCCATGGAAGATACGGGATAAAGAAGAAAAGCAAGAGTGATACATAAAAGTATCGAAAAACGACAAAAAATGTGTCTTTTCATGCTGTACTTTTTTAGGTTTAACAATTAGATTTAATTTTTTCGTAGTTTAATGATTATTGTTTATAAATAATAATTTCATGCTGGTCTGTTTTTATTTGAAGACTTAAACTGAAACAAATTTTTTGCAAGACATCCTGCAGCGGTTCTTCCAGACGAATCTTTCCTGTAAAGGCCGACTGCTTCTTCAAATTGATACCTTCAAGCCTAATATGACTGTTATACATGCAGTTCACCGTTTCTATTAATTGCTTTAGCGGTAAATCTGTAAACTGATAACAGCCGTTCTTATAACTGATATTGTGTATCTGTTCTTGTTTAATCTCCCCAAGTTCCACATCGTGGGTTATTTTCTGAAGCGGCTGCATTTCCACCGTTTCGTGGTGGGCTGCTGTAAAGTCTACCTTTCCACTATACAGAATCACCTCATTGGTTTGCAAGTCTGAATTCTGATGAACGTCAAAGCTGGTACCTTTCACTTCAATCATAGCCTCATTTATATATACCTGAAACGGAACCCCATTCTGACGAGTCACTTCAAACAGTGAATTTCCCTTCAACCACACTTTCCGTTCCTTCTGAAATGCCTTGGCATACTTTAAGCTGCTTCCTTGCTGCATCCATACCTTCGAGCTGTCGGGCAAAGTGTATAGCTGATTTCCCTCTGCAGTGATTTCAATGAAATCGTCAGATAAATCCGCAGGCTGCCTGACGAGCCACCACCCCGCCGTAGTTATCAGCAGAGCTACCGTGGCTGCTACCACCTGCCAGCCGATGTTCAGCCGGAAGTATCGGGTCATTTTGTGCATCCGCTTGTCCGTTATCTTTTGCCAAATCTGCTCTTTTATTTTCAGATCTGCATCACTTTCTGAAGCATCATTCCACTGTTTTTTCAACAATGCATCCACCTCATCCAATTCAGCAAACTCTCTGCGGCGTTCTTTGGAAAGACGTTCAGAAAGCAGTTCCTTAATTCTGTTTTTCCTATAATCTTTTTTCATACAAGATGTTTTTTCATGTATCATATATAAATACACTTCACATTCTCCAATCCCCACATCCCCTTGAAGAAAAAAAATACATTTTTTATAAACCTCTAAAAATCAATTTATTCAAAATGGAAAATTTTGCATTTTTTTATTAACACCTGGAAAATACATTCAAACCTCTGTAATGATGCGGCGAATCGAAATAATAAGTGGAGAATAGTTTCTATTCTTAATAATTTTCTTACTTTTGTATTTTGATTGTGCATAAATGGAAGAGAAACTGATACTTAATAGGGTAAAGGCTGGTGATGAAGATGCTTTTGCATGGCTGTATGACCATTATTGGCAGAAGGTTTACCATTTTGCCCAGCTCTATTTGACATCTCCTTCTGAAATTTCAGAAGCCGTACAGGACGTATTTCTACAAGTATGGGAATCCAGAAGTACTATCGATGAAAACAAGAACTTCGACGGTTATCTGTTTATTATTACCCGCAACATCATCTTTAACTACTCCAGACGTTATTTCAATGAAATCAATTTCAAGATGACTATACTGCAAAGTATGGAGGAAGAATACAGCATGGAAGAGGAGTTGGATGCACAAGACTTGAAAGTATATATTGATAAACTGGTAGCTCAGTTGCCAGCCAACCGTCAGCGCATTTTCCGCATGAGCCGCGAGCAGCATCTAAACAACAAGCAAATAGCGGAGCAGTGCGCCGTGACTGAAAAGGCTGTGGAACGGCAAATAACCCTAGCCTTAAAGTTTATCCGTGAGAATCTTCCACTCTTTATGCTATTTATGTCTTTATAAGATTCATAAATAACATACAGATAGCTACCAGACGTCTGTACGGAACGGAGCTGCCGGAAGTCCGGAAAGTGAAAACAAGTTACCATCAGGAGTGTCTGCCCAATTATAACGTACAGCTACCGGATGGGGTACTTCGGGAGAATAAACGATTACCTCTTGTTTATGGATAACAGCCACAGCAGGATAAAACACCCGGTCGGTACCTGCCACACTGAAACCACGCAACTGCTTTACCGGAGTAAAGCCCTTCCCTACTTTTTCCCAACAAATCCGAATCTTATTCCCTTCGATAACATGTCTAAGATAAGAAGGGGATTCAGACAAACGCTTCTTGCCATATGCTTGCTTCAAGGCTGCCTGCGAAAGCCGGAAACCTTTATCAAATGCTTTCTGCTGCGGAGTAGCCGACTCTAGAGAAAGATCCGTAGTGACCACCATGGAAGTATGGCTCATAGATAAGGAAGCGGACTGTGCTTCACGCAGTAAAGCGAGGCGAGAGTCATCGGTATTATTTGTAGAAAGCCCATAACTGCCTTGCTGCACAAAGAGAAATGGCAAATCACTCCTTTTCCACTTATCACGCCAGTCTGCAATCAAGGCCTGCTGCAAATCGGCATATTCTTCAGAACTCTCCACATTGCTAATACCTTGATTCCAGATCACCCCCTGTATAGGGAAGCAGACCAACGGATGAATCAACGCATTATATAGACCGGTAGGAAAATTCGGATTCCGGCTGGGAGATATAGGGGCCGGCGCAATGCCGCTCAATGAAAGCCCGGACAGGTATTTCCACTCACCGGCTAAACTGAGAGGCTTTTTCCCCTTGACAGAAAGCAGCATATTTTCAGGAGTGCCCAATATACCCCCTTCCTTCTCATAGTTGGTTACCCGAATCGTTATTACAGCTTTGCCACGCCGAACCAAATGCCGAGGAACGGAATAATGCCGTAAACTGTCGCCCTGGCCACGGCCAACCTCCTTCCCATTGTAAAACACAATATCCTCATCAGCAATAGGACCTAAATCCAATGTCAACGGCTTCCGATACCAAGAGCGGGGAATCTCCACGGTTTTACGAAACCATACTACCCCGTCAAAATTCGGCAAGCCTTGTTTTTCCCAAGTACCCGGCAACTCCATAGTTTTCCAGTTCTCATCCTGGAAATCCGGTTCAGCCCACACCTGATGATTGTTACACCAGCCCATATCGTGTGTATAAAGATCCTGGAACCAAGCTTCCCGTTGGCGGGCATAAGCAGCCTCTATTTTCTCGGGATGAAACCCCAGAGAAGCCAGCATTTCAGTGTGCTCTTCATATCCGGGCACTTGTTCTAATGCCTCAAAGCTATTCCAAGCCTCGATGCATGTATGAGGCCAGATACAACTCACCAACCCTACCGGAACTTTCAGCACGCGGTGCAACTGAATAGCCAAATAATAGGCAGCGGCAGGTATCTGAGTGGTCATCTTCGCCGAAAGTTCTTTCCACCCACCAGTGCCCTCCGGTAAATCCTGCTGGGGAGCTAAGGCTATAGACGGCTTGACCGAAAGAATGTGCACCTCTGGAATGGCTGCGCCAGGTGATAATAAACCTAGGTTATCCTCGCCCGCATATAGCCATACTTCACCTACCAGTACTTGATGAAGAGTCAACGGCTCTCCGTCGGAAATGGAAATCTCATACGGGCCTCCGGCTTTAGGCGTAGGAATATCCAACTGCCAATGACCTGCTGCATCACTGACCACCGTATAAGGCTGTTTCTTCCACCCTACAGAAACAGAAATTTCGCAATTGGAAGCAGCTCTCCCATGAAATTGCACCACAGATTTTTGCTGCAATACCATGTAATCTGAAAAATAGGCAGGCAAACTAATTTTTGCTTCCACAAAAAGGCTGATTAACAGCAATCCCAAACAGAGGGAGAATCTTTTCATACGGTTGTTATCGGATTAAGTTAATAGGTCATTTAGCTTCATCTATATACATAGATACAGAAAGGGGACGAAGATACTACATCCAGAAGGCAAAGTCAAATGTTTTACAATATTTAATCGATACAAAAAACAAAAAATCAGATGGCACTCTATTTTCATAGAATGCCATCTGATTTTAAAATATACTATTATAATTCACTCAGTCTTTCACCCTTCCCCTTTCAATCACAGATTATCAAGACAAAAGAGTGAATCATTCATGAAGAGTGAGTATTATAAACTCTGCATATCATTAAGCTTTTTATAATATCCATTCTTAGCAATCAGTTCTTCGTGCGTACCACGTTCCACTATTTCTCCTTCATACAATACACAAATCTCATCGGCATTCTTAATAGTAGACAAGCGATGGGCAATGGCAATAGTAGTACGAGATTTCATCAAACGTTCCAAAGCTTCCTGTACCAGACGTTCAGATTCAGTATCCAATGCAGAAGTAGCCTCATCCAAAATCAAGATAGGCGGATTCTTCAAAATAGCACGCGCAATGCTGACACGCTGACGCTGTCCGCCAGACAAACGACCTCCACGGTCGCCAATCATCGTATCGTATCCCTTCTCTGATTCCATAATGAAATCATGTGCATTTGCAATCTTAGCTGCCTCAATCACCTGCTCCATGGTAGCATTTTCTACTCCAAACGTAATGTTGTTGTAGAACGTATCATTGAACAAAATAGCTTCCTGGTTAACATTTCCAATCAAAGAACGCAAGCTGTGAATGGAAACATCCTTCACATCTTTACCATCAATCATCAACTGTCCCTCACAAACATCATGGTAGCGAGGCACCAAATCTACCATCGTCGATTTACCAGAACCCGACTGACCGACCAAAGCAATCGTTTTCCCCTTAGGCACTATCAGATTGATATGCTTCAATACCGGTCTACCTTCTACATAACTGAATCCAACATTGCGGAATTCCAGTTTTTCTTCGAAGCTATTCAGTGGTTTCGGCTGTTCTATTTCCTTAATAGGATTTTCAGCTTTCAGAATCATATCAATACGATCCATACTAGCCAATCCCAACGGTATGTTATAAAAAGCCTTGGAGAATTCTTTCAACGGATTGATGATGCTATATAAAATCACCATATAGAATATGAATGTAGCAGCATCAATCGGAGCATACGAACTATTCAGAATCAAAGCTCCTCCGAACAACAGCACAATCACAATGACACAAGTTCCCAAAAACTCACTCATAGGATGTGCAGAACTCTGCCGGATGACCATTTCATTCATCGCACGCCGAAATTCATTATTGGTCTTCGTAAACCGTGCCGACATCTTATCTTCTGCAATAAAAGCCTTGATAATACGCAATCCACCCAAAGTTTCATCAAGTTGCGACATAATATCACCCCACTGTCCCTGTGCTACAGATGATTGTCTTTTCAACTTACGGCTGACAACCCCCATGATCCAACCGGCAAACGGAAGCACCAGAATCACAAAAAGGGTCATCTGCCAACTAACCGTAAACAAGGTAAAGAAATAGATCAACAAGGCTATCGGGTTACGAATCAGCATATCAATGGAGCTGGTCAACGAGCTTTCCACTGCCGTTACATCGGCACTCATACGGGCTATGATATCCCCCTTCCGCTCCTCAGAAAAAAAACTTAATGGCAAACGCAATACTTTATTGTACACTTCAATACGAATATCACGCACAATACCAGTACGAAGCGGCACCATGACAGCAGAAGAAGCAAAGTAACCTGCAGTCTTAAGCATTGTCATCAAAATCAATGCACCACCTAAAAGAACCAAAGTCAGAAAAGCTCCGTTGGCATCAACAAACGAAGTAATATAATAATAGGCATTATTAATCAATACATCCTTATCTATATTCCCCCAGTCCATCGGCTGATAAGTATAAGTTTTTGCATCGATTTTAAACAGAATGTTCAAGATCGGAATAATAGCCATAAAGGAGAACACATTCAACCACTGGGAAACAAAGTTAAGAATAACTGCCCAGGTAAGATACCTCCGGTAGGGCTTAATATACCGGCGCATCAGAGAAAAAAACTGTTTAAGCATACATCAATGATTAAGTGATTCTGCAAAGATAGGGAATGATTTAATATATTCCAACATTGAATCTCAAAATCCGTCAGACTGCACCTTGACAAATTTGCTGATACACCTGCCAACGCTTCTCCAGCATCTCCTGTGGCTTATATAAAGAATCTAGTCGGGCATGTGCCGAACGAACCAGATTGCGCTGCAGCTCCTGATCACCGGCCAATTGAATCATAGACTGTGCAATATCTTCTGCCGTATCTGCCATGAGACAGTCCTGACCATGCTGCAACTGAATGCCTTCCACGCCCTTCGATGTCGTAATAAACGGAATACCCAAAGATATCATATCCAAAATTTTCATACGCATACCGCTTCCGATACGAATAGGTACTAAAGCTACACTGCTCAGCAATACCGGCTTTAAATCATCCACATACCCCAAGAACTCCACTTCTGGACACTGTTTCTTGAGCTGCGCTTCATAAGAGGCATACCCCTCACCTACCACTTGCAACTTAAACTTGAAATGATGTTTCCGCAGGCAAGGAGCTATCTCCCGGCAAAACCACAGTACAGCATCTACGTTGGGATAATGATAGCCGTAACCCACAAAAGTGAAACGATGGTCAATGGCAGGCTCAAACTGCAATGTTTTGGAAGCCTTGAAATGAACCACAGCCGGTGAAGCAAAAATACGGTCTTCCCTTCCCAAAAAATCAATCAAAAGCTTGCGGTCAACTTCTGTTAACGCAATAATATATTTAAAAGCCTTCAAGGCACCGCGCTCAAAATCTTGAGCCACCCGGAAATGCAGCTCATCCTCCAGACTCCGCTCCTTAAACAGGGACAATTCATTCTCATTGCGTACATATCGCAACTCATGATGTACAAAAATGGTATCTACCTCCTTGGGCAAGATATAGCCTAAAGCTACAAGTTCATAGAACTCTACCTGAATCATATCAAAGCCCTGTCTAGATACTTTCCCTACATAATCTACATAGCCATATTCGAAATCACTGAACAGCGAGTTCGGCAAAACAGACATATTGCGCGTATGGTCTTCTACCTGAATAACCTGACGCCTCATCTTGCGCGAAACTGAATTTCCCACTTTTTCCAGCCATCTGTAATAACGCGGGTGCTTTAACTTGGGCTTCAGTGCTTCAAACTGACTTCTTCTTCTAAAAACATAAAAAGAAACATCCGGCCATATTTCCTTCAAGCGGGTTATGTTTTCTTCGTCTCTAGAAGAAAAGGCACACAATAACAAAGATACCTCCATCTGATGCCGCAAATAATCTACCATGTTGAAAAATGCCTGATTTCCACCACTATTCAAAGGATAGGGAATGTAAGGAATAATAAATAGAATCTTTTTCATCTGCTTAAAAAGTTTTATACACTACACAATAAAAACATTATTTACTTATCGGCAAGATCCCAACAAGCGAACAGCAGCTTTGGGAGAAAAACGAGCCAATATCTTACATAAATAGAATAAATCACTCCACTGATAATTCCGTCTGACTGAGATTCTCAAAATAGTCTTTAGATATCTGACCAATGCCTGATGAAGCACCGGATCTTTCATCTTGGCAGGATAATGAGCGGCAATCCACTGCAAAAACAATCCGGCTGCTTCCAGCTTTTGCTTATCATATTTAGAAGAGTTACTGATATTCTCTCCTTCTGCATTTCGCCAATAAACAGCTTGACCAGGCAAAGAACAAATACCGGAAGCATAATCTCCGAACTTAGCCCAAGTAGCATCATCAGAACACCAAGCCAGCGGAAACTGTACAAAACCACCGGATTCCGACCAAATACGACGGCTAAAAACGTACTCACATGCTGCAGAAGATATTTTGCCGGACAGCTTATCCAACAAAAAATCATACCCGGATATCTTTTCAGAAGAAAAAGGAGGATTACTGAATAACACCTCACCCTGAGCATTCATGACAGACAAGGGGAATCTACCAAAGAAATGATCCTTGCCACATAGCTCTGCAGCCTTCAGAATACGGCTTACTGCATCAGAAGGCATCAGGTCATCATCTGAGAAAAGCCAAATCAACGGCTCTTCAGACAAACGAATACAACGTTCCCAATGAGCCACCAGATTGGTTCCTCCCATATTCTCTTGAAATCTCACATAATGGATATCTAACCGATCTTGAAAAAGGGCAACGATGGACTGCAAGTCGTCCGGACTGGCATCATCCCCTATATACACAGCAAAATCAGTATTATCCTGCTGGGCTATAGATTCCAAAACCTCTTTGAAAAAACGAGCTTTATAAGCGGGTATTACAATGGCCAAATCTTTTTTCATAAATGTTCCCTTTTTTTACACATCATAATGAAGAAATAGCAAAGATACAACAAAGATGCCATTTACAAAATTAATGAGATGAAAGATAGCATTCATTACAGATTTTCACTATTTTTGCAAAATAACCAAAATATAAACAGATGAAAAGTTCTCCGCTGGTCAGCGTTATTGTACCCAACTACAACTACGCGCCTTATTTGAAAGATCGCATTGATAGCATCCTGAATCAGACTTATCAAGACTTTGAGTTGATTCTGTTGGATGATGCTTCCAATGATCAAAGTGCGGATATCTTATATGCCTATCAAGACAATCCACATGTTTCTCATATCATCATCAATAAAAAAAACACAGGAAGCCCGTTTCAACAGTGGTTCAAAGGAATTGAAAAAGCGCAAGGAGAATTTATCTGGATTGCCGAAAGCGATGACTTATGCGAACCTACGTTATTGACCGAAACCGTCAGTCTGCTCAAGCAACATCCACAAGCTGCCATTTGTTTTACAGGTTCGACATATATTGATGAAAACGGGAAATCCCTGCCATACGATTGTGATAAATGGTATCGCAAGAAGCACCAGCCTACCGGCAGTTTTGAAGTCATTAATGGAAAATCTTACGCTGAGCACAATCTGTATTGGAGAAGTTATATAGCGAATGCCAGTTCGGCTGTCTTCCGCAAAAGCTGTTTTGAAAAGGCAAGCCCCACTGCTTGCCTGCAGATGCGATGCAGCGGCGACTGGCTATTCTGGTTTAAACTGGCTATGCAAGGTGATGTAATTGAAGTTTATAAAAAACTCAATTACTTCCGTCAACATACCCAGAAGGTTACCATCAAATCGGAAATCAATGGAGAAGGTAAAAAAGAAGACATTGAAATTATTTATCAGATGGAACAGGCATTGCCGCATATCGGCCGCTATAAACGAATCATCCGACACGGTATTTTATATAATCGAATCAAAAAATTACCGGCAACTGAAGACATAAAACAGAAACTATATCAACTGCTCGGTGAAAGATTACACTCAGGAGCTATAACCGGCCACTTGGCTCATCTAAACCAAGCATTCCGCTTTCTATGCCCTTTTATCCTCACCATGGAAAGAGATCGAGTCTAAGAGATATGAAACATGCTTACCTGATTATAGCACACAACGAATATCCTGTATTGAAAGCTCTGCTGAAGATGTTGGATAATGACAGAAATACGATCTTTCTGCATATTGATTATCGTGCCCAATCGCTTTATGAAGCCATGAAAGCATTTCATACCTCAAAAGCGGATTTACAGATTCTTTCTCATAGAATACCTGTGTATTGGGGTGATATCAGCCAGGTGAAAGTAGAGTATCTTCTGTTGGAAACGGCCATGCACTATGGGAATTATGATTACTACCATCTACTTTCCGGTGTGGATCTCCCTTTAAAGAGCCAACAAGATATTCACCGATTTTTCGACCAATATCCAGGAAAAGAATTTGTAAGTTTCTGGAATACTCCAGCCCACCAAAAAGACCTGAACCGAAAAGTGTCCTATTACTATTACCTGACTCAATACCGGCGACCTGGTGAAAAATGGCATGCATTGGCCACCCCATTCTTCAACCTGCTGCTCATCATCCAGAAAGCCTTCGGCATCCGACGGAAAAAAGAAACGGACTTTCAAAAAGGAGCACAATGGTTCAGTATTACACAAGCTTTTGCAAAATACCTCATCAGTCAGAAAGACTGGGTACTAAAACGATTCAAACATACCCTATGTCCTGATGAGATTTTTGTACAAACGGTATTATGGAATTCTCCATTCAAAAAAAACATCTACAGCCTACAAGATGAACAGAAAGGCAATATGCGCCTTATAGACTGGCAACGAGGCCATCCTTATGTGTGGCAAGACGGCGACTTAGACGAGTTGCTGCACTCTACCCTTCTCTTTGCCCGTAAATTCAACAGCGGGCAAAGAGCTGTCATAGAAGGGCTTCTCCGAGAACACACACACAGAGAGAAAAACTACTAAAGCTGAAAGCACCCGGTATGCCTTTTTTTTCTATATTTGTATGCTATAGAAACTTAATAAAAAAGTCGATATGAAACCCTTTGACTATCTGATAGTAGGAAGCGGTCTCTTTGGAGCCGTCTTTGCCCATGAGGCGCATAAAGCAGGAAAAAAATGTTTGGTGATAGAAAAACGTGCACATACCGGAGGAAATATCTACTGCCAGGAGGTGAACGGCATCCATGTACATCAATATGGTGCCCACATCTTCCATACCGACAACAAGGAAGTATGGAACTATGTCAACGAGCTGGTAGAATTTAACCGATATACGAATTGCCCGGTAGCCAATTATAAAGGAGAGCTCTATAACCTGCCCTTCAACATGAATACCTTCTACCAGTTATGGGGGGTGCGTACCCCTTTGGAAGCCCAGCTGAAACTGAAGGAACAATGCGAAGCCTACGCGCATTTGGAAAATCCACAGAATTTGGAAGAACAGGCATTGAAACTGTGTGGTCAGGATATCTATGAAAAGCTGATTAAAGGCTATACTGAAAAACAATGGGGCCGACCAGCCACCGAATTGCCGGCTTTTATCATCAAACGCATTCCTTTCCGCTTTATCTTTGACAACAATTACTTTAACGATCCATATCAAGGTATCCCTACAGGAGGATATAATGTATTGATAGATAAACTGCTTGAAGGAGCTGAAGTGCGTAACGGCATAGACTTTCTGGCACATCGTGAAGAGTTAGAAGCCTGTGCTGAAAAAGTACTTTACACAGGATGTATAGATGCGTATTTTAATTATTGCTACGGGCATCTAGAATACAGAAGCCTGCGTTTTGAACAGAAACTGATAGAAGGAAAGAGTAATTTCCAGGGCAATGCCGTGGTGAACTATACCGACCGGGAAACACCATACACGCGTGTAATAGAACATAAGCATTTTGAATTCGGACAGCAACCCGATACGGTAATTACTTACGAATATCCCGACAATTACGAAGCGGGGAAAGAGCCTTACTACCCGATAAACGATACACAGAATAACCTGTTGTTTCAGCGATATCAGAAATTAGCTCAAGACTGCCCCAATACCCTTTTTGGCGGCCGACTGGCCCAATACACCTATGCAGATATGGACGATACGGTAGCAGCCGCACTGGCTCTATGGAAAAAAGAGGCTCTGTAATTACAGAGCCTCTTTCATTATTTTTCTTTTATTTTTCGGGAAAAGAAATCCAAAATAGTACTATCCTGATACAGATGACCATCCTGACATAATCGGTCAAAACAGTTATTCCCTATTACACGATCATATTCCTTCTCCAGATCTCCATGCTTGTAGAGGTCATAAAAATACCTCCAATGACGCCCCACATGCTTCTTACGCTGCTGCTCCAGCTGCTTGCCACCATTAATCATTTTTTCCATAAAGTGACCTTTTCCGCGAATGATGTAATGATAAATACGCACCTTCACATCGCCCGTCCACCAAGGTAGCATAGCCACCTTATGATTTCCCATCGAAATCTGCAGGTAACCTGCCGTACGGTGGATTACCTTCTTATATTGACGACCAAACAAAGAATAAGGCGACAAATCATATTCCTCCGGAGTGTCAACAGGCTTCACAGCTTTATTCCATTGCCAGAAAGGCTTCCCTTCTTCCGGATACATACACACCATCTCACAGTTTAAGATATTGGCATGTGTAGAAGACAAGGATTTTTTAAGATTGTTGGAAGGAGAATACCACAACTCATCAGCATCAGCATTAATCACCCAATCAGCCTTATACACCGTTTTGGCAATCCAAATCATACGATCTACCCATTTCTTTTGAGCATAATTTGTATCTGTTTCCTGAATAGCCTCCAGTACCCAGCCTTTTTCCTTGTACTTACGAATAATTTCCGGCGTACGATCTGTGGAGTTATTATCAGTAATGATAAACCCATCTACCCCCATCGCCTTATGAAACAACAGGTTCTCCTCTAATGCATCCTCCTCATTCTTCACCAACATCGTCATGATCAGCTTCGGCGACGGTGTAATGCGGAAAGTCTTCCAACTTTCTAGAAGAGCCCAGCCCAATTTCTTTAAAAAATACATTAATCTCATAGTTGCTTAGGTTTTTATTCGGTTGCGATCTTTACCCAATCCTTCGGGTAAATTTGAGTAAATTCATTATAATGGAACCAACGGTCAGGCATCATCACAATCTTATCTTTCCGAGGATTCAACCAGGCGCCCCACCAACTAAAAGTACTATTACAAATAATGTGATGACGGCAATGACTCATCAGCATCATATCCTGCCAACTGTCTGCACCTTGATTCCAGTCTATATACACAGCTTGAGGCAAATTCAAATGTTCCTTGACCCAAGCAATGTCTTCTGAAAACACATAATAAACCGGAGCATCCACCCGCTTCTCCATTTCAGCTGTAGCCCGATGATAATAGGGTTCCTGACACACACAGCCTATAGAATCCCAAAAAGGCGGCTTCAAATAATCACCCCGGCGCACATGCAAAGATACGGCATGTGTATCGTTATCTATTTGCTTCATCATGGCCAAGCTTTGAGCATTGGCACAACTCAAGTCAAAGGTAAACGCCTGCCTAACTTCATCCTGTATATCGGAGAAATAACGTTCAGACTGATAAAAGCCCTTGAAATAAACCAAAGGCCATGATGCATAGTCTTTCTCAAAAGCCCAATAGGTATCCTGCTTCTGTTTCCGCTCTAGAATAGTCTTGAAGAAGAGAAACTCAATCACCTTCTTCAAAGAGCGATTTATGCAAAATTCGGTAGAAGGCAATCGAAACACACGATTCATTTCATAACCATGATGTGCATGATAATGAACCATATCCGAAAGATCAATGCGTGTCTTTGGATAACGCTTCTTCATTCTTAAATAAAAAGCATAGATAAACATCTGATTACCAAAGCCTCCTGTCATTTTTATCAATCTCATAGCTTCTACCCTATTCAATAAAAATTATACGATTTATTTTTTCATCATTCCCAATCTCTCATGCAAGCCATCGGAATAAGCCTTCCATAATTTAGAAAGATCACTCCACTGCCAAGCCTCTGAAAAGGGACAAGTAAAAAAAGCCACTATCAAGTAACCGATTACCACATTAAACCCGCGTAAATATTTTACTCCCCAGTTCTTTCCATAATGATGATTCAAAAAAGCAGAATTACGCACTTGGTAAAAACGTTTCCATTTTTTCTTCCTGTTACGCTCGCTCCAACTGTCTTGAGAAAAGAACTTTTCCTTATCCATCAAGGCAGAAGGCACATAAAGTATCTTATAACCAGCCTGCACTGTGCGAAGGCAGTAATCCGTATCATCACAGAAGATAAACAGTTCCTTGCGAGGAAGACCAATCTTGGCTACCACCTCCCGTTTGATAAAAGGCCCTTCAAAAGCAGTCCCTACTATTTCCACCGGAGCATCTACCACTTGCTTACTTAGTTTTCTGCTATACATCGATGTAAAAGGGTTAGTCAAATTATAGGCCTGAAAATCATTGGTAAAGATTTTACCTTCCTGCAGCCTACGCGGAGCCAACATTCCTACACCGATATGATGAGCCTCTGCCAACAAATGTTCCAGGCAATCTGCTCGGGGAAATACATCGTCATCCATACACCAGATCCAATCAGCCCCCGCCTCATAAGCGGCCTGAATACCCGTATAGAATCCACCAGAACCACCTACATTGGACTGATGGATCACGCGGATACCCGACTGAGCATCCAGCCAGGCAGAAGTGCCGTCCGTACTTCCGTTATCAACGACCAGAATAGAAGTAAGCGGTTTATTCTGCTGCAAACAACGGATATTTTTCTTCAACAGTTCCAGACGGTTATAGGTTACAACGACAGCTATAATATTCATAATTTCACTCCAACTTAGTATAAATCATCTATTTTTCCTGTTTGCTTGCTCCGATAAAAAGCCATCAGTTCACAGCATTTATCTGCATCAAAACCACGGACCTTGGCATACTCATCCGCCATGATGCGATGCATTTCAGGAGTAGCCGGTAACCGTTCAAAATTCTTACAGCCCCGCTTCATATCAATATGACCAACATACATACGGTTTAAGTCTACAATTTCAATCTTAACAGTACCATCTGGCATCTGACCAAACAGGATGTTTCCCCGACCATAATCCTTATGCGCATAGCCATGCTCATGCAGAATAGCCGTAGTACGACCAATCTGACGGAATACTTCATGGGCAAAATCAAACTTCTCCTCAAACAGTTGTGAATAGACATACGGACAATCGGACAGACAACTCACATAATAACTTTTATCAAACAGCATACCTGAACGCTTTTCCAGATAAGCCACCGGTTGTGGAGTCCCCACCCCCATCTGTAAAAATTTCATAGCATATTGGAAAGAACGCTTCGCCTTGGATGCACGATAAACTCCATAGACTATACGGTTCAACAAATTGGGACGATGGAATGACTTCACCACATAGGTACGACCCTCAAAATCTATCTTCCTCAACTCATTACGGCCACAATGAATCACCACTCCTTCATTGTGCGAAAAACGCACGGGAAGAGAGCAGACAAAGGGCTCCAAATGAATGAAATCAGGATGTATATACCAAATATGTGGATGAAAAAAGCGATATATACCAGTTCTTTTCCATTGTTCTTTTGTCATAATCACTCCTAATCTTTTATCTTTTTTCAATATATATTTATAACCTTCCTTAAATCTTATCCAACCCTTTGGTAAACTTCAACCAGTAATATTTCAAGGGGTTCTTATATTTTAATTGCTTCCAGGGGCGACTGCTGTGCGGACGATGCCACACTGGCAAGTTGGTAAACAGATAGTTTTTAAATCCCTCCTTTAAAGACTGATGAGAAATCGTTACATCATGCCAGTTCTTTTCAGGATCTAACTGATGAAAATCGAACTTACGCAAAAAATCCAACGTCAGCAGCGAACAGCAAAAGCTGCAGTGTTTTTTCTCCTCAAACACCTGGTTTTCACGTCCTTTAGCAAAAAGATAAGGATAATTGATGTCACCATTTTCATCAACGGTTACAGAAGCGGCAATACCGCAATCTTTTCTGGCCAAGGCACCGTTGAACAAATTCTGAAGTGTGTCTTTTTTAACGACTACATCAGACTCCACAATCAGCAATCCGGCTTCTGCTTCAACAGCACGCTGTTGGGCCATTTGCAATACCATCAGATAATTGGGCGAGGGATGTGTGGTCAAGTCTGAAAGATTCACCAGTTCAAAACCCATTTTTTCTGACGCTTCATGCAAACGACGGGTATTCTCCTCAGTGCTGAAATCATTATATATCGTATAAATAAAAGGAGTATGTATTTCTGAAGACATAATCGCTTCTACAGTCTCCAATGTCAAGTCAATAGAGTCCTTGACCGGAGTTATAATATGAATACACTTCATAAATTAATTCTTTGTTCAACAAGTTTTTAATACGGCAAAACTATGTAAAATTTTGCATACTGCCAAGTTGTAACCTCTTTAATTCGCAACTTTACATTATCTTTGCAGAAGCTATTCCAAAAAAAAGACCTAATGAAAGTCATTGTTGATAATAAGATTCCGTTCATTCATGAAAGTATCGAACGGATAGCCGATGAGGTAGTGTATGCCCCCGGCCGGGATTTTACCCCCGATTTAGTAAGAAATGCAGATGCTCTTATTATTCGCACCCGCACACAATGCAACCGCGAGCTGCTAGCCAACAGCCAAGTGAAGTTTATTGCCACAGCCACCATTGGTTTTGACCATATAGATACAGCCTATTGTCACGAAGCAGGCATTGCCTGGTGCAATGCACCTGGCTGTAATGCCGCTTCCGTGGCTCAATATGTACAATCGTCCTTACTACTGCTGGAAAAGGTAAAAGAGAAAAATTTACATGGACTTACATTAGGCGTCATAGGTGTAGGTCATGTAGGAAGCAAAATTGCAGAACTAGGGAAAAGACTGGGCATGCGTGTTTTGCTGAATGACCCCCCACGAGCTCAACATGAGGGAGGAACTCAGTTTGCAGACTTAACTGACTTGGCATCACAATGTGACATCATCAGTTTTCATGTACCTCTTATCCGGAAAGGCACACACCAGACCTTCCATCTGGCTGACGAGAGTTTTTTCACTTCCCTAAAGAAAAAGCCAGTCATCATTAATACATCCCGTGGAGAAGTCATTGAAACCCAAGCACTACTAAAGGCTCTGAACCACCACTACATCAGTGACGCAATCATTGACGTCTGGGAAAATGAGCCAACCATTTCACTGGAATTATTAGACAAAGTATTTCTAGGTACCCCTCATATTGCCGGTTATTCAGCCGACGGGAAAGCCAATGCCACGAGGATGGCCTTGGATGCATTATGTGATTTCTTTAAGCTAGAGAAGTCTTACACCATCATCCCTCCTCAACCTGCAACCTCTATCCTCACTACAGACAATCCGGCAGAAACCTCGTTGGAAATGTATGACCCCAGAAGCGATGCACAAAGGCTCAAAACTCATCCCGAATGTTTTGAACAGCTGCGTGGGGACTATCCACTCAGAAGAGAAAGTATCGCTTATACGCTGAACCCTAATCTACCCTATCCACTGTTCTAAACTAACTTATATTATATATGGTAAAATGGTTGATTCCTTCAATAAGTTTTCAATCACTAAAGGATAATATTTATATTCCAATGCATGCACCCTGGCAGCCAAATCTGCCGGGGTATCCTTTGGAAGAACGGGACAATGATATTGAGCAATGAGCTTTCCTTCATCATAACGCTCATTGACATAATGAATACTGATACCACTTTCTGTTTCATGCGCAGCCAGTACTGCCTCATGAACATGCTGCCCATACATACCCTTGCCGCCAAACTTAGGCAAAAGAGATGGATGAATATTCACCACCCTGCCTGGATATGCTTGAAGAACCACAGAGGGCACAAAAGCCATAAAACCAGCCAGCGCAATAAAATCAATCTGATATTCCTGCAAAATAGCCAGTACTCTAGATCCATCCGACCACTCTTCTTGAGGCACATACCGACAAGGCACCTGCAATTTACACGCGCGTTCCAACACATAAGCTTTTGGCCGATTGCACAATACCAACTGCACCTCAGCAGTTCCAGCCAACCTAAAAAAACGAATTAAATTTTCAGCATTCGTTCCATTTCCTGAAGCTAAAATGGCGATATTTTTCCCCATACACCCTCCTTTCAGTGCACAAAATCGTGAAAAATGTGCAAAAAACTGCATTTAATTCCTTAAATATTTGCTAGAAACGATAAATATTCATTCCTTTGTCACCGCAAATTTAAAGAAATAAAACTAATTATTAATTAAAAACTTAAAGTTATGTCTGAAATTGCATCAAGAGTAAAAGCTATTATCGTCGACAAATTAGGCGTTGAAGAATCAGAAGTTACAACAGAAGCTAGCTTCACTAACGATCTGGGAGCTGATTCTCTTGACACTGTAGAATTGATTATGGAATTCGAAAAAGAATTCGGTATCTCTATTCCTGATGACCAAGCTGAAAAGATTGGTACTGTAGGCGATGCTGTTTCTTACATCGAAGAACACTCTAAGTAATCCTAATCCATTCTGTTGAATATGGAATTAAAAAGAGTTGTAGTAACGGGTCTTGGCGCCATTACTCCTATTGGCAACACTGTTCCTGAATTCTGGAACAATTTGGTTAATGGGGTTAGTGGAGCGGGGCCTATTACCCATTTCGACGCTTCACTCTTCAAGACTCAATTTGCATGTGAAGTAAAAAACTTCAATGCAAACGAATATATCGATCGTAAAGAGGCCCGCAAAATGGACCTTTATACGCAATATGCTGTAGCTGTAGCAAAGCAAGCCGTTACGGACTCAGGTCTTGATGTCGAAAATGAGGATTTGAACAAAATTGGTGTGATCTTCGGTGCAGGTATCGGTGGTATCCGTACTTTTGAAGAAGAAGCTGGAAACTATGCACTGCATAAAGAAATGGGTCCGAAATTCAATCCGTTCTTCATCCCCAAGATGATTTCGGATATTGCTGCCGGACAAATTTCCATCGCTTATGGTTTCCACGGTCCTAACTACTCAGTTAGTTCTGCTTGTGCAACCTCTACTAACGCCATTGCTGATGCATTCAACCTGATCCGTTTGGGTAAGGCAAACGCCATCGTTACCGGTGGAGCTGAAGCTGCCATCTTTGCATGTGGTGTAGGTGGTTTCAATGCTATGCACGCTATTTCTACACGCAACGATTCTCCGGAAACTGCTTCTCGTCCGTTCAGCGCAAGCCGTGATGGTTTTGTTATGGGTGAAGGAGGCGGTTGTCTCATATTGGAAGAACTGGAACATGCCAAGGCACGCGGCGCTAAAATCTATGCAGAAGTAGCCGGTGTAGGTATGTCTGCTGATGCACATCATCTTACAGCATCTCATCCGGAAGGTCTGGGTGCTAAATTGGTGATGAGAAATGCATTGGAAGATGCAGAAATGCAGCCGGAAGATGTAGATTACATCAACGTACATGGTACTTCTACACCTGTAGGTGATATTTCGGAAGTAAAAGCAATCCAAGAAGTATTTGGAAAACATGCTTATGAACTGAACATCAGTTCTACCAAATCGATGACTGGTCACTTGCTGGGTGCAGCGGGTGCTGTAGAAGCGATTGCCAGCATCTTGGCTATCAAGAATGGCATCGTACCTCCGACTATTAACCACGAAGAAGGTGACAACGATGAAAACATCGATTATGACTTGAATTTCACATTCAACAAAGCTCAAGAGCGTGAAGTGAATGTGGCTCTGTCGAATACATTTGGATTCGGTGGTCATAACGCTTGCGCTATCTTCAAGAAATATACAGAATAATAGCTCGTGTTACGCAATCAAATAGACAAGATAAGGCTCCTGTTCCACAAGGACAGGAAGTCTTATCTTTGTTTTTATAAAATACTGGGATTTTTCCCTCGTGATATTCAGATTTACCAGCAGGCACTGCTGCATAAGTCTACTTCGATACGATCTGAAAAAGGCCGCCCGCTAAACAATGAACGGCTGGAGTTCCTGGGAGATGCCATTTTGGATGCAGTAGTGGGTGACATCGTTTACCGCCATTTTGAAGGACGTCGGGAAGGCTTCCTGACCAATACTCGATCTAAAATAGTACAACGGGAAACGCTGAACAAACTGGCAGTAGAAATCGGCTTGGATAAATTGGTAAAATACTCTACCCGCTCTTCCTCACATAACAGCTACATGTATGGTAATGCCTTTGAAGCCTTTATCGGTGCTATCTACTTGGATCAAGGCTATGACCGATGTAAACAGTTTATGGAAGAGAAGATATTCAAGAATTATATCGACTTGGAAAAAATGTCCCGCAAAGAGGTTAATTTTAAATCCAAACTCATTGAATGGAGTCAGAAAAATAAAATGGAGGTTTCATTTGAATTAATTGAGCAGTTTTTGGATAAAGATTATAACCCCATGTTTCATACAGAAGTCCGTATCGAAGGGTTATCAGCAGGTACTGGCAGAGGATACTCTAAGAAAGAATCACAACAGAATGCTGCCCAAATGGCTTTACAAAAGCTGAAGAGTGATGACACTTTCAAAATGGAAGTAGAATCGGCCAAAGAAAAGAACCGGACAACTGCATGCAACGAGAATTCACCTAACCCAACAGAAGCTGTTGGAGAATCTGAACTAAACCAAGAAAACATCCTTGACTTAGAAAATCAGAAAATATAATGGGAGTGCGTCAGCTAGCACTCCCATTATATTTTGTCCATAATCAAGCATCAGCCAAAACAGATTCCCATCTTACGTCCTTGTACCACTAAATCATGGTCTTCTGTAACCAGCTTCAATTTTCCGGCGATTTCCTCCAGCGGAGCCGACGATATTTCATTACCTTTTAACGTCACCATCCGTCCAAATTGTCCGTTCGCTATCAGTTCTGTGGCATGTCCACCCATACGCGTAGAAAGATTACGGTCAAAAGGAGTAGGCGATCCTCCCCGTTGAATATACCCCAGTACTGTTTCTCGCGTTTCAATACCAGTTTCATATTCTATTTCCTGCGCAATATATTCTGCCGCCCGTTTTCTGCCGTCAGTCTGAATGCCTTCTGCTACCACGACAATAGAATAGGGCTTACCTTTCTTTAAACGATTCAGGATAGTTTCACCAATATTATGAATATTATAAGGAATCTCAGGCACCAGAATAACATCTCCTCCGCCAGCCATTCCCGAATATAAAGCAATCCATCCTGCTTTGTGTCCCATCACTTCAATGACCATGACTCTCCGATGAGAACTGGCCGTAGAATGAAGCCGATCTATAGCATCAGTAGCAATGCTTACAGCCGTATCAAAGCCGAAAGAAAAATCAGTACCCCAGATATCATTATCAATGGTCTTAGGCACAGAGACAATGTTCAACCCCATAGTAGCCAACTTGGCAGCTGTTTTTTGGGTACCATTTCCTCCGATACACACCACACAATCCAGGCCCAATTCAGCCACATTTTCCTGAATCAGCGCCGGTTTATCCACATCAGATACAATGCCACCCTTCTTAAAAGGCTTCTCACGAGAAGTACCCAACATGGTACCACCCAGATTCAACAATCCCGATAAGGAATTCTCTGTAAACGGCTGTACTTCCTTGGTAAGCAATCCTTGGAATCCACTATGAATACCAACCACTTCCATTCCGTAGTGATTGATGGCTGTCTTACAAACACCCCGAATCGTAGCATTAATGCCGGGGCAATCGCCGCCTGAAGTTAATATACCAATTTTCATACTATTTATGAATTAACATTTTCTTCTTAACGGACGTAAAGTTATAAAAAATACCGAAAAAAGATAGAGATGACAATAAATAAGATTAATTTTGCGAATTCAAACTGATTTCAGCTAAAAATGAATATTACAAAGATTCTGAACAAACTGTATTTTGCTCCACGCTATAAGCAAATAGAGCGCTATGCCGACCATGCAGGCGAACTGCAACAACAGGTTTTGAAGCGTTTAATCAGCCAGGCTGTACAAACAGAATGGGGCAAAAAGTATGATTATGCTTCGATCCATTCTTACGAAGATTTTAAACAAAGAGTCCCAATACAAACTTATGAAGAAATCAAACCTTATGTAGAAAGATTGCGCGCTGGAGAGCAAAACCTGCTGTGGCCCTCCGAAATACGCTGGTTTGCTAAATCTTCAGGAACCACCAATGACAAAAGCAAATTTCTGCCCGTCAGCCGGGAGTCTCTGAACGACACGCATTATCGGGGAGGACAAGATGCAGTAGCTATCTATCTGCATAATAATCCTGAAAGCAGATTTTTTTCAGGCAAAGGATTAATATTAGGTGGCAGCCATACACCTAATCTAAATACAAACCACAGCTTAGTAGGAGATCTCTCAGCCATTCTGATTGAAAACATTAACCCATTGGTTAACTTCATCCGGGTACCTAGCAAGCAGACTGCTTTAATGGAACATTTTGAACCCAAGATGGAAGCCATTGCCAATGAAACGATCCCTGCTAATGTAAGCAACCTGTCGGGAGTGCCTTCCTGGATGTTGGTGCTCATCAAACACATATTGGAAAAAACCGGCAAGGACAGTTTGGAGCAAGTCTGGCCCAATCTGGAGGTATTCTTTCACGGAGGGGTAGCTTTTACTCCCTACCGCGAACAATACAAAGAGATTATTCGCAGCAGCAAGATGCATTATGTAGAGACTTATAACGCCAGTGAAGGGTATTTCGGTACTCAGAATGATCCGAACGATCCATCCATGCTGCTTATGATAGATTATGGTGTGTTCTTTGAATTTATTCCCCTGGAAGATGTTGGCGCTGAAAATCCACGCATCTATAGTCTGGAAGAAGTTGAATTAAATAAGAACTACGCAATGGTGATTTCTACTTCAGCCGGTCTTTGGAGATATATGATTGGAGATACCGTAAAATTCACCAACAATCATCCTTACAAATTTGTTATCACAGGCCGCACCAAGCATTTTATCAATGCCTTTGGGGAAGAACTGATTGTGGACAATGCTGAAAAGGGACTGGCCAAAGCATGTGCAGCCACCGGTGCACAAATCGTTGACTACTCTGCGGCACCAGTATTTATGGACGAGCATGCCAAATGCCGCCACCAATGGCTGATAGAATTTGCTCAGATGCCCGATGACTTACAGAAGTTTGCCCGTATTCTGGACGATACATTAAAAGAAGTCAATTCGGATTATGAAGCCAAACGACAAAATGATCTAGCGCTTCAACCACTGGAAGTCATTATTGCCCGGCATAATCTGTTTCATGACTGGCTGGACCAAAAAGGAAAATTGGGAGGACAGCATAAAATTCCACGGCTCAGCAACAACCGAGAATACATAGAAGAAATGCTCAAACTGAATTGATCTGTTTTTCAGTCAAAAACATATAAGAACAGACCTTATTATTCAGATATATTATACACTATAATTGAATAATAAGGTCTGTTCTTCTTCTAACTTCTCTGGCCACATGAATGGCTAAACAATGATCCCGCCTCCCAACAGCAGTCCTTCCTGATTATAGAAAGCTGCTGCCTGCCCTGAGGCAATAGCTTCCAGAGGTTCCAATAAATTGACTTTTACCAATCCGCCATCCATCCGGGTCACAGTACATCGGTTCGCTTGCTTTCGATAACGGATTTTTACAATCACTTCTTGTCCCTGCAAAATGGCTGGTTCATGCACAAAATTCCAGTCTTTCAGCACCATCTGCTGCTTATAGAGTGAAGATAAAGGCGCTAATACCACTACATTATGTACTGCATCGATCTCTTTGACAAAAACAGGCCGATTTAACTGGATACCCAAACCTCTGCGCTGACCTATCGTATAAAATGGATATCCCTCATGCCAACCTAAAAAAGTACCTGATTCATCTAAAAAACGACCACGCCCGGGCAACTGTTCCTCTGATAGCTCTTTTTTCAAGAACGAACGGTAATCCAGGGGACAAAAACAGACTCCTATACTATCCTTTTTGGTAGCTACCCGTTCAAATCCACGAGCTGCAGCATATGCTCTGGCCTCTTCCTTAGTCACACTTCCCATCGGCAGCAGCATCCTGCTTAAGATATTTTGCTTTAACCCCCAAAGAAAAAAGGTCTGGTCTTTATCCCGGTCTGCTGCAGGAGCTATATAATACTTGCCTTCCCGATAAACCGTACGCACATAATGCCCGGTGGCAATATAATCGATACTACGTTCATCAGCCAGTTTGACCAGCAACGGCCATTTTATCTCATTATTGCAAAGGGTACAAGGCACTGGTGTGTGACCAGCTAAATATTCATCCACAAAATAACGGACAATGCGATGCCGGAATTCTTCCCGAGCATCAAAAGTGATATGATGAATACCCAAACGCTGAGCTAATTCGCGCGCTTCTTCCACATAGGCCATAGAGCCATCTGCTTCATAAAAACGAAATGTCACCCCAATCACTTCATAACCAGCTTCCTGCAACAGCATAGCAGCTACTGAGCTGTCTGTTCCTCCGCTCATGCCGAGCAGCACTTTTTTCTTCGATTGCATAACTAAAAAATCATGGGAATATTTATTGCCTCCCCAAGTATACCAGCTACAAAGTAAACCATTAATTCCGAAAGAAACAAACAGCCTAAAAATACTCTTGAATGAATAAAGTGTCAGTTACTTGATGAATGTTTCACCCATTTCTCGCTGAGAATCAATGGGTGAAGGGTGAAAGGTGAAAGATAAACAAAGAGTAGATACACATAGAAAGCTACAGATTTTCATTTTTTTAGCTACAGGTATACGATTCTATCTCCAAGGATTTCACCTCCCAAACTGCAGGTTTAGGAAACATTCTCCATGGAAACAACCCGCCTCCTCCATGGGAAAATACAATTGATTCTTTTCAAAACTTTTAAAATCCAAAACAGAAAATTATCTTTGCAACGAAATAAACTTAAATCACTTATAAGCCAAATATTTAGCATGAAACAGACTTACCGCCTGCTCGTCCTTGACCTGGACGGAACATTAACCAATTCTCAAAAAGAAATTTCACCCAGAAACCTAGATAGCCTGATCCGACTGCAGCAACAAGGAGTGCGCCTAGTACTGGCCTCCGGCAGACCGACCTACGGCATTGCACCACTGGCCAACCAACTGCAGATGAAAGAATATGGGGGTTGCATTCTATCTTACAATGGAGGAGAAATCATTGATTGGAGCACCGGTGAAATGCTCTACAAGAATCTCTTGCCCGATGATGTACTTCCCACTTTATATGAAGCTGCCCAGACTCACCACCAGGCTATCTTGACCTACGATCATGAATATATCTTAACGGAGTATCCGGAAGATGAATATGTGCTGAAAGAAGCCTTTCTAAATAAAATGAAGATACGGGCTGTAGATCATTTTTTAGAAGCTGCCCCCCTACCCTTACCCAAATGTCTTATTGTTGGGGAACCCAATCAACTGATGCAGACAGAAGCGGAACTGTCACTGCGCTTACAGTGCCAAATCAGCGTCTACCGTTCGGAACCTTATTTTTTAGAACTGGTACCTTTGGGAATAGACAAGGCACGTTCACTGGCCGTTTTACTGGAAAAGCTAGGCATGACACGCGAAGAAATGGTGGCTATAGGTGATGGCTACAATGATCTGAGCATGATAGAATTTGCCGGATTAGGCATTGCCATGGCCAATGCACAAGACCCCGTAAAACAAGCAGCTGACTATATCACACTTAGCAACGATGAAGACGGAGTAGCTGCTGCTATAGAAAAATGGTTCTAAATCATAGAGATTCACAGATTTATTGTAACTTTGTGCTTTAAAATGATTTAAAAACAGATTGTTATGGAACATCAACTGCTTATTTACAACACCCTAAATAGAAGAAAAGAACGGTTTGAACCGTTACATGCCCCCCATGTGGGAATGTATGTATGCGGCCCAACCGTCTATGGAGACCCCCATTTGGGACATGCCCGCCCAGCTATCACTTTCGACTTGGTTTTCCGCTACCTACAGCACTTGGGATATAAGGTACGCTATGTACGCAATATTACAGACGTAGGTCACCTGGAACATGATGCTGATGAAGGAGAAGACAAGATTGCTAAAAAGGCACGTCTGGAGCAATTGGAGCCTATGGAAGTGGCCCAATATTATACCAACCGCTATCACACAGCCATGGAAGCGCTGAATGTGCTTCCGCCGAGCATCGAACCTCATGCCAGCGGACACATCATCGAACAGGAACAGCTGGTTCAGGAGATTCTGAATAACGGCTATGCTTATGTCAGTGAAGGTTCTGTATATTTTGACGTAGCAAAATACAATCAGGATCATCATTATGGCAAACTCTCAGGCCGCAACCTGGAAGATGTACTGAATACCACCCGCGAACTGGACGGACAAGAGGAAAAACGGAATCCGGCCGACTTTGCTCTTTGGAAAAAGGCACAACCGGAACACATCATGCGCTGGCCCTCACCCTGGAGTGACGGTTTCCCTGGCTGGCACTGTGAGTGTACGGCCATGGGTAGAAAATACCTCGGATCACATTTCGATATTCACGGTGGAGGTATGGATTTGGTATTCCCTCATCATGAATGCGAAATTGCTCAATCCGTAGCTAGCCAGGGCGATGACATGGTACGCTATTGGATGCATAATAATATGATTACCATCAATGGCCAGAAGATGGGTAAAAGCCTAGGTAACTTCATTACGCTGAATCAGTTCTTTGAGGGTTCACACGAAAAGCTTACACAGGCATACAGCCCTATGACGATCCGTTTCTTTATCCTGCAGGCTCACTACCGCAGTACGGTAGACTTCAGCAATGAGGCTTTGCAAGCTGCTGAAAAAGGATTGACCCGCCTGATGGATGCCATCAAAGGATTGGAAAAAATAGCTCCTGCTGCAGCTTCTTCTGTAGATGTAAAGAACCTGCGTACAAAATGCTATGAGGCAATGAATGATGACTTGAATACACCGATTGTCATTGCTCATCTCTTTGACGGAGCTAAAATGATTAATAATATTCTGGCAGGTAATGATACCATCAGTGCCACCGATTTAGAAGAGCTGAAGGAAACCTTTAAACTCTTCTGTTTCGATATCCTAGGATTAAAGAAGGGAGAAAACGGATCAAACGCTGAACGTGAAGCTGCTTTCGGAAAAGTAGTGGATATGCTGTTGGAAGAACGGGCTAAAGCTAAGGCTAACAAAGACTGGGCTACCAGCGATAAGATTCGCAACGAACTTGCAGCCCTTGGCTTTGAAGTGAAAGACGGAAAAGAAGGCAGCAGCTGGAAATTAAACAAATAAGATTAGTGTCCACCATAAATGAAAGAAGGTGTGTCATGATACCTTCTTTCATTTACACACAAAGCCCCGACTTTACAAGTCGGGGCTTTGTTATTACCTAAAGATTTTATATCTTTAAGCATCAGTTCTTTACTATGAAAAAGATCCAGGTATGAGCTTATATTCACAATTCTAATACCATACGGAAAACAGCTAATATCAAAAAAGAAATCCTGCTCCGAAACATGACTTTCACGCTTCGAAGCAGGATTAAAAAATGATTGATTACTTTCCACATTAATAAGGAATCATATCCTTCAAGATACCTTCCTTATACCAAGGATCATCAATATCCTTCAAGACCTTTGCCATCTCAGTACAAAGTTCTTTTACCACCTCTTTATTTTCTTCCAACGGAAGATTATTCAGCTGATAAGGATCTTTTTCATCATCAAACAGCAAACTCTTCACCAACTTGTGATCTTTGCGGTCGATGTATAAAGCTAACGTATATTTAGCCGACTTAAATCCACGGGAAGCCGGGAAATAATTCTGTACCAGTCCGTTGGCATCTTTTTCACCATCCATATTCTGAATATACAAGGCACCCGTAGGACGAACCACCTGTGCATTGGCATCAAAGAACAGAGGAGCAAAGTTACGACCGTGAACAGTAGCCGGAATAGACTCTGTCAGTCCAGCCAAGCCCAACAAAGTAGGCATAATATCCGGTGAAGAAATCATCAGATCATCTACACGCGGCTTGATTTTTTCCGGATAACGAACCAAGAAAGGTACACTCATAGACTCGCTGAACGGAGAGTTCTTCGGATCATTGGTACGCTGGCTACACATAGTTTCACCATGGTCAGAAGAGAATACTACAATCGTATTCTTATCCATACCCAACTCCTTTAAGGCATCTAAAATCTGACCAAAGGCACGGTCTACCCCAGTAACAGATGCAAAGTAATAAGGAGTAGATTGCGCTTTCGCCATCTTAGGATCCGCATTTGGACGAACCAGAAGGCTATCGAGCGACTGATCTTTGTACAGATTATAATCCTCTTCCATGCAGTCATCCAATGAACGATACGGACTGTGAGGCGGATTCATACCTACCATAATAAAGAAAGGTTTGCTGGTATCACGCACATTACCTTCATTCTTCAGGTAAGAAATAACCATTTTGGCTTCATGAAGCGGTGACCATTCTTTAGGTTCATGACGTTTACCATCGGTATCCCAATAATGCGGATTCTTATGTTCATCAAAAGTCCCGTAAGAATACCAATAGTTAAAGCCATGACGACGTTCCTTCGGCGTATAAGCATCCCATACCGGACGTTGTGTTTCCACATATTCACCTGGATGTTCAGGGTCATTCGGAGTCGGGAAATCTACATGCAGCTTACCGAAATAGGCACAGTCATATCCGGCCTTACTGAACACATCACTCACACATTCCACATCTTCGCGCAATGTACTGATAGGACGAATAGAGTTACAGTTCAAAGGTACCCCACTTTGGTTAGGATACATTCCTGTGAGCAAACTACCGCGGTGAGGGCTACTCAACGGACAGTTACTCTGAGCCGAACTCAGTACCATAGATTCCCGTGCAAACTCATTCAAACGCGGAGTCTTCACTGGGTCATTACGGAAATTCACATGTTCACGGAATCCCTCCTGCCCCCAAAATTCCATGGCCTGATTACGAAACTGGTCAGGAAATACATAGATGACATTCGGCTGTTGAGCCGCTTCGGGCTGCGGTGCCTTGCAACCCTGCAAGGCAAACAGTCCTAAGCCACCTAATAATATATTCAATTCATTTCTCATTTTTCAAGATCTCTTTTACGTTTCAAAGCTTCCAGGAAGTAGTAGTCAGCATAGTTCAGAGGCACGTCGATTTCAGCGCCGTGAGGAATACTACCTACAGAGTGCATCAGGATAAAGTTACCATTAGTACCTACTTCAGCACGATAAGCCGGAGAGCCGAGTACTTCCATAATCTTGTCAGCCATCTCCTTATAACCTTTGTTCGGCAAATAAGTGCTCATTTCATACAGAGCTGATGCTGTACAAGCTGCAGAAGATACATCGCGCGGTTCATTCGGGATATTAGGTGCATTATAGTCCCAGTACGGAACAAGGTCTTCCGGCAGATTCTTGTTGTTGAAGATAAAGTTATATACTTTTTCAGCATGATCCAAATACTTCTGGTCTTTAGTATAACGATAACACATAGTGTAACCATAGATAGCCCAAGCTTGACCGCGAGCCCAAGAAGATTCGTCTGCATAACCCTGTGCTGTCTGTTTTTTGCGTACTTCACCTGTTTCCGGATCATAGTCTACTACATGATAGCAGCTGTTATCTTCACGGAAGTGGTTCTTCAGAGTTGTATCAGCATGCTTGATAGCAATGTCACGATAAGTACTGTCACCCGACAGCAAGCTAGCTTCAAACAACAATTCCAGATTCATCATGTTGTCAATGATTACCGGACATTTCCAACCGCGTTGAGCTTGCCATCCCTTGTCAGCATCCCATGACTGGATAACACCTGCTCCCGGACGGAAACGGGTAGAAAGAGACTTAGCAGCCTGGATAATCACCGGCTTATAGTTTTCCTTGCCTGCAAAACGATAACCGTTCAGATAGCTGCAACCAATCATGAAACCTACGTCATGATGCCATTGCAAGTACTGTACAGAATCCAAAGCTTCTGTATACTTTTCAGCTAAAGGCAACCATTTTTTGTCGCCTGTCAATTCATACGTATACCAAATGTTGCCCGGGAAGAAACCAGAACACCAGTCATCGATGGGCACATAGTGAATGCTACCATCTTTGTTGATAGTGCGAGGATTCAGGATTTTGCCTGACTTCTCGATAATGTCTGTCTGAAGCGTATGTTGAGCTACAGCATTATCAATGTTGTCTTGAATGAAATTAGTCTCAGCCTTCTTCTGGCCAGCACAACCTGCAAAAATAAGGAGTGATACTCCCAATGTCGTGAGGATAGTTTTCATAATAAAGGATTTCTTTAAAAAAATTAGTTCTGTTATTTGATAGCAAAAGTAGGCAATCCTATAAAATAACACCCTCCTAAAAAATCCAAATAATGAACAAGTTTGGTACATTTGTACACAAATGTAAAAATACGTCCCGATTTACTTGTCTTTCACCACACAAGTCAACGGATAGCGATTGCCTTGTACCTTCTTGAAGAAAGCTTTGGCCGATCCAAAACGAAGATACATATCCAATCGGATGGGCAAATGATTCTCATCATCTGAAACAAAGAATGTGATAACCTCCTTTTCCTCTCCATCCTCATATTCTACAAAAGAAAAGACCAGACAACGGTATACCTTATTATCGTTAGCCTTTACATTCTCTTTTCCACGATAAATCAATGTCTGTTCATCCACCCTCTTTCCGGTAGCCATAGGGAAGTGTATTTTATCACCTACCCGGAAACTTTCAGCATTGTAAGAGCGGGCTTGTCCCAAGATACTGAGCATATCAAAGATACAACGTGTATCCTTGTATTCCATTTCCCGGATACCTCCATCGCGATAAGTACGCTTTTGCTTCACTTGAGAAAAGCCATCCCGATAAGAGAACCAAGCTTCATCCACCGTATAGCGATCACCCTCTTCGGCAGCCTTACGGAAATAAAGCGGTTCCAAGCGTGGACTCACATAGCAAGTCAAAGTATCGCGCATCTTAAAAAAGAAATCTGTGCGTTTACTCCCGGTAGAAAGCAGACTGAAACGATAAGCTGGCTGCTGATGGTACATACAAGAATCTGTATTCAGGGTAGCAGTACCCACACGCTTCCAAATAAACTTCCAGTTAAAATACAAATCATAGGTTACCTTTTCGCCCGAACGGAATGCTTTGTTTTCAGCGGGACACTGCGCATGAAGAGATAAGGCGCTCAGCCATATTCCCAACCATGCCACCCTTACCCAACTGATTTTCAGATTAGTAGCTATAACCCCGTCCGCTATTCGAAGTATAGTTTCGATTATTGCGGTTATTGTTCCGGTTGTTATCCCTCTCATTTCTTCGTTTCTTTTTGTCTTCATCGGGCTTTTGTTTTTTAAGTTCCTCAGGTTTCTGTTTATCCAAAGGCCGGTCCATTACCTCCCAAGTCTGCGTCAGTTCAAAGTTGGCCTTCAGTTCCAATACCTGCCAGTAATAATACACTTCTTCAGGCTGTCGTTGTTCCTCATAACATCCTGTATCCCAAATACCGTTAGCATTACCATCCACAATTAAGCGTGCGCCATATTTCCCAGGATTCAGAAAATAGAAATCAGCCTTGCCATCTACTACTGGAACTGAACGCAACACCTTGTCCTGTCCATCGAGCAGTTCCACAAAAGCAGCTGTTTCCACACCAGCTACATTAAAGAAGATGGCGCCATAATCTTCAGGCTTTTTAATTTTGAACTCTTTCTTTATACAATCTGTATGTAACCCATAAAGCCCACGCACTGCCATAGAATCTATAGTCAAGGCATAATTTCCTCCAAACTCCCAGTCTTGGGCCGGAAAAAGATTATAGATTTTATGGTCCAACGAATCACGGATAATCTGGAACTCCCTCGGCTCCCAAAGTGAATCAATCTGTTGGGTAAGATGGAAGGCCGATGTATCAAGAGCGCTCAATGGCTCTTTAAACGTCAAGGTCAAATAATCATAAACATCCAAAGTAGACGGTGCATAGACATCCATGGGCAGAAACTCCTTACGGATAGTATCAGTATCACCACGTTTTCTTTTCCGTTCCAATTCTTTCTCCCACTCCTTTCGTTCCTTCTCCAGTTCCTTTTCTGTTTTCCGCCGCTCTTTCGATACCAAGTTCAAAGTATCAGTACGAGGCACCAGATGATTCAAACTGTCAGTATATAAATAAGTAAGACTTAATTTTAAGGTATCCATCTGATAAATCAGCGAATCTTTAATCCAGTAATGCAATGTATCATTCCGACCTGTGGTCTGCTCCACAAGCAATGCATTGCGTTCATCAAAATTCAAACCCTTAAGTACAGGCAGCGTATCTGCCGGTGCAGTAAAATAGAGTGAGAATTCCTTAAACGTAGGACGTTCACTTCGGACTTGACGATGCACATATACCTGCTCTTTAAAGGCCCGCAACATTACATTATCAGGCAGAAAGTGCGTATAAGTATGATTTAACACTGTATCTACCGTAAGACTATCCTGCCACAAAGTATCTTGGCGCTGGCGCTGCTCCATTGTGGGAATGATCAGTGAATCATGAAAAGCTATGATTTCGGCCGGCTGAGAATATTTAAAATCCTGGTCGGCATCCTTTAAAGCAAAAAGACGGTATTCTCCAGGGGCAATGCCACGGATAAAGAAATGCCCGCGACTATCAGTTCGTCCCACACGCTCGAAAGGTAAAGATGTAAATGCACTATCGTTCAAGTTACTGTGCATTCCCACCAACATTCCTTTAATCGGTTCCAGATTTTCTGCATTCAGCAGTGTACCCGAAACCACCATCGTATCGAGTTTATCACCTGTTGAGAATGTATAAGTAAAAGCTTCCAGCGGATTCCCCTCGTTATTATCCTGAATAGCATCCCCAAAGTCAATGGTATAGGTAGTATTCGGCTTCAACGAATCTTCCAATGTTACAATGACCTTCTTGCTGCTAGCTTTAATGACCGGCTGTTGCGCCTGAGGAGGAGAAATTACAATTTTTTCATTTGGCTTCTCTAGCTTAATGAATTCATCAAACTCAATACTGATTTTCTTTTTATTGGCATGCAATTGTCCTGGGGCTGGTGTTCCGGCCACAAAACGAGGTGGCTGTTCATCATACGGTCCCCCTTCCAGCCGTCCGATACTGGCACAAGAGTAGAGCAGCACCGCTAGCAGAACCAATCCACCCAAGCGACGCCAAACAATCTGATACAGTTTATGATTTCTATTTTGTAACATATTGCAAAAATATAAGTAATCTCCCAAATAGGAATATGGTTTTCCTTATTTTTCATAAAAAAACCGTTTTTTAGCGGTCACTATATATAAAACATAGTTAAAAAAGCTCTACGCGCATACCTCATATAAGTGGAAAAGAATAATTTTGCAGCAAAACTGAATAATCGTATTTAGTTTTCTGCTGATAATATACACTAGAATAGATAAAAAGTATGAAGAGTAGATTAGTTTTAATGATGACTTGCCTGGCACTGCTGAGCAGTTGCAATGAGAGCAAGCAAAGTACCGGCAAAGTGCCTGAGTTTGCAGTAATTTCTGTAGCAACCACGACGGCCAACCTCACCAACAGCTATCCGGCCACAATCAAAGGAAAACAAGATGTAGAAATCCGCCCCATGGTAAGCGGTTTTATTACCCAGCTTCATGTTGATGAAGGCTCGGTGGTACATAAGGGACAAGTATTGTTCTCCATTGACCCTGTACAATACCAGGCTGCTGTCAATTCTGCCCAAGCAGCTGTGGCTACCGCCAAAGCTGCAGTCAATACCCAAGAACTGACTGTAAACAACAAACGCGAACTGAATAAAAAGAACATCATCAGCAATTATGATCTCCAAATGGCAGAAAACCAGCTGGCACAAGTAAAGGCTCAGCTAGCACAAGCTGAAGCTCAACTGACAAATGCCAAAAACAATCTGTCATATACAAAAGTAACCAGCCCCAGCAACGGTGTAGTAGGTTCTATCCCTTACCGCATCGGTAGCTTGGTGAGCCCTTCTGTAGCTAAACCGCTGACTACTGTAGCTGACATTTCAGAAATGTATGCTTATTTTTCTATGACAGAACGCGAACTGCTGGCACAGATCCGTCAGGGTGGCAGTATCCGTGAGATTTTGCAGCAAATGCCAGATGTTCAATTGCAACTCATCGACGGAACCCTGTATCCCGACAGCGGACGGGTAGAAACCATCAGTGGTGTCATTGACCAAACTACCGGTTCTGTCACGATGCGTGCTCTTTTCCCCAATCCGAACAACATTCTGCGCAGCGGAAGCACTGGTCAGGTAGTATTCCATAATCCGCTACAAAATGTTATTATGATTCCCCAATCGGCTACCATAGAAATCCAGGATAAAAAATTTGTCTTTGTAGTTCAATCTGACAACACTCTGAAAAATACTGAGATCAAAGTATTTACCTTGGATGATGGAAAATACTACTATGTAACAAGCGGTCTGAAAGCTGGTGACAAGATTGTGCTGGAAGGTGTACAGAACCTGAAAGACGGCCAGACCATCTCCCCCATCACACCAGCCGACAAAGAAGCTGCTTATCAGCAAGCTTTGAAGGACCAACAAGAAGGCAACTTCCAAACAGCGTTTAACTAATTAATTTTCAAACAACATGAAATTAGATACTTTCATTACCCGTCCGGTGCTCTCCACGGTGATCTCCATCTTAATGGTCATCCTGGGATGTATTGGTTTGGCCACTCTACCGGTGACCCAATATCCGGACATTGCCCCTCCTACTGTATCAGTACGGGCCACTTATCAGGGTGCCAATGCCCAAACGGTATTGAACTCTGTAATTGCACCGCTGGAAGACCAGATCAATGGTGTAGAAAACATGATGTATATGACCTCTACAGCCGCTAACAACGGTTCGGCTAACATTGATATTTATTTCAAACAGGGTACTGACCCTGACATGGCAGCCGTCAACGTACAGAACCGTGTATCTATGGCGCAAGGTCTGCTTCCGGCCGAAGTTACCCGCGTGGGGGTTACTACACAAAAACGCCAGACCTCCATGCTGATGGTATTCTCTATTTATGATGAAAAAGACCAATATAACATTGAGTTTCTGGAAAACTATGCCAATATCAACCTTGTACCGGAAGTAAAGCGTGTAAACGGTGTGGGTGATGCTATGGTGCTGGGACAAGATTACTCCATGCGTATCTGGTTAAAGCCTGACATTATGGCTCAATATAAACTGATACCCAACGATGTAGCAGGAGTATTAGCTGAACAGAACATCGAGGCTGCTCCTGGTCAGTTTGGAGAACGTGGAAATCAAAGTTTCCAATATACCATCCGTTATAAAGGACGTCTGCAGACTGTGGACGAATTTGAAAATATTGTTATTAAAGCTCTACCCGACGGACAACTACTGCGTCTGAAGGATATCGCTAACATCGAACTGGGACGACTATCTTATAGCTTCAACAATACAGTAAACGGTCATAAGGCCGTGGCTTGTATCGTATACCAGATGGCCGGCAGTAACGCTACCCAAACTATCCAAGACCTTGAAGCCGTACTGGCCAAAGCCTCTGAGACTCTTCCTTCGGGACTGAAAATCAACATAGCCCAAAGTGCCAACGACTTCCTATTTGCCTCTATCCACGAAGTGATCAAGACTTTGATTGAGGCCTTCATCCTAGTATTCATCGTGGTATACATCTTCCTGCAGGACATGCGATCCACGCTGATTCCGGCCATTGCCATTCCGGTGGCCTTGATTGCTACCTTCTTTGCCTTGCAGCTGATGGGATTCAGTATCAACCTACTGACCCTCTCGGCCATGGTACTAGCCATTGCTATTGTGGTAGATGATGCCATTGTGGTAGTGGAAGGAGTGCATGCAAAACTAGACCAAGGCTACAAATCGCCCAAACTGGCTTCTATTGATGCCATGCACGAGTTAGGCGGTGCCATTGTATCCATCACTTTAGTGATGATGTCTGTATTCGTACCTGTAAGTTTTATGGATGGAACTGCCGGTACCTTCTATCGTCAGTTTGGTCTGACTATGGCCATTGCCATTGGTTTCTCTGCACTGAATGCCTTGACATTAAGCCCTGCTCTGTGTGCCATCTTCCTGAAACCACACGGTAGCCATGCTCCATTGAAAGACCGCATGAAAGAAGCCGGCAAAGCAGCCCGCGGCATTATGCTGCAACGCTATATTCAGTCGCTTGGTAAAATCATGCGTCCCAACATAACGCTGATTTTCACGACCATCGCTATTATTGGCATGGTACTAGGTATGTTCAGTTTTGAGAATCATCCCATTCTAACCATTGTATTCAGCGTCATCAGTATTTTGGCGGTAGCTGGTATGACTACTGACCGCTTCAAGAACACCTTTAATGAAGCTTATGACCGTATCCTGGCAAAATACAAAAAACAGGTGTTGAAGTTCATCCAACGCAAGTGGGTGACCAGCGGTATCGTAGCAGGTTCCATAACCCTATTGGTATTCTTCATGAACATGACCCCTACCGGTATGGTGCCCAATGAAGACACCGGTACCATCATGGGTGTAGTAACCCTGCCTCCTGGTACCTCACAAGAGCGATCTATGGAAATTCTGAACCGGGTAGACAGCCTGGTAGCTGCTGACCCTGCCGTAGAATCGCGTACCGTGATTTCAGGATTCTCATTCATCGGTGGACAAGGTCCTTCCTATGGTTCACTCATCATTAAACTGAAGAACTGGAAAGAACGAAGCACTATGCAGAATTCTACTATGGTTTATGCCACCCTCTACATGCGTGCACAGAAAGTGATTAAAGAGGCTCAGGTTCTGTTCTTTGCCCCACCAATGATTCCGGGTTACTCTGCGTCCAGTGACATCGAACTAAACATGCAGGACAAAACCGGTGGCGACCTTAACCACTTCTTCGATGTGGTTAACAACTACATGGCTGCCTTGCAGCAACGTCCAGAGATCAACTCTGCACAGACCAGCTTCAACCCGAACTTCCCGCAATACATGCTTGATATCGATGCCGCAGCCTGCAAGAAAGCCGGTCTCAGCCCCAGCGACATCCTCAGCACAATGCAGGGATATTTCGGTGGATTATATGCCTCAAACTTCAACAGTTTTGGTAAGATGTACCGTGTCATGATACAAGCCGACCCTTCTGCTACCAAGAATCTGGAATCACTCTCCAGCATCAAGGTGCGAAATGGCAATGAAATGGCCCCCATCACTCAGTTCGTATCCATCAAAAAGATTTACGGACCCGATATTATCAGCCGTTTCAACCTATACACCTCCATGAAGGTAATGGTAGCTCCTGCCAGCGGATATACTTCAGGTCAGGCACTGGCAGCCATCGCTGAAGTAGCCAAGGAAAATCTCCCTGCCGGCTATGGTTATGAACTGGGTGGTATGGCGCGTGAAGAGGCTGAAACCAGTGGTAGTACCACCGGACTCATCTTCGTACTCTGCTTTGTATTTGTATATCTGTTGCTGAGTGCCCAGTATGAAAGTTATATTCTGCCGCTCTCTGTCTTGCTCTCCATCCCCTTCGGATTGCTGGGAAGCTTTGTCTTTGTGAATGGAATGAGTGCTTTGGGCAGCATTCCTGCCTTGAAAATGATTCTTGGCTCCATGTCAAACGACATTTACATGCAGATTGCACTCATCATGCTGATGGGTCTGTTAGCCAAGAATGCCATCTTGATTGTAGAGTTTGCACTCGACCGCCGTAAAATGGGTATGAGTATCACCTGGGCTGCTGTGCTCGGAGCTGGTGCCCGTCTGCGTCCTATCCTCATGACCTCACTCGCCATGATTGTAGGCCTGCTTCCGCTAATGATGGCTTCTGGTGCCGGAGCCAACGGTAACCGCACCTTAGGTACTTCTGCCATCGGTGGTATGCTCATCGGTATGATACTGCAGATATTCATTGTACCAGCTCTATTTGTAGCCTTCCAGTACCTGCAAGAAAAGATCAAGCCGATGGAATGGGAAGATGTAGACAACTCCGATGCCCAACTGGAAATTGAACAATATACCAAGTAAATTCAGAAACATGAAGAAACAGATATTACCTTTGATGTGTGCCGCTGCCCTTTTGAGCAGCTGCCACATCTATAAAGCCTACGAAAGACCCGATGACATCAACGCTGAAGGTCTGTACCGCGATACCATGGAGGTCGACTCCATAACGGCGCAGGCAGCCGATACAGCCAACTTCGGCAACCTGCCGTGGCGCGAAGTGTTTACAGACCCGTTACTGCAAACACTTATCGAACAGGCCCTGACCTCCAGCCCCGACCTGCGCACTGCAGCACTCAAGGTAAAAGAAGCCAAGGCCGCGCTGACCAATGCTAAACTGGCCTACCTGCCCTCACTCACGCTCTCACCACAAGGTGTAGTAAGCAGTTGGGATAAAGGAAAAGCTACACAGACTTACTCACTGCCCGTAAATGCCGGCTGGCAAATCGACCTCTTCGGACAGATACTCAATCCCAAGCGCCAGGCTAAAGTGGCCCTGGAACAGGTAAAGGCGTATGAACAGAATGCCCGTGTACAGATTATTGCCAATGTAGCCAATCTCTACTACACGTTGCAAATGCTCGACCGCCAACTGCAGATTTCCGAAGCTACAGCAGAAATTCTGAAAAAAAATGCAGAGACCATCGAAGCCATGAAGGATGCCGGATTCTATGGTACCACCCAGGCTGGTGTAGAACAAAGCCGTGCTGCCTATGCACAAGTACAGGCCTCACTGCCAGACCTTCGCGCCAACATCCGCGAAGTGGAGAATACGCTCTGCCTGCTGTTAGGCGAAACACCTCACGTCATCGGTAGAAGCTATCCGCTGGAAGATCAGCAACTGCCCACACAGTTTTCTATAGGAGTACCGCTGCAACTGCTGTCCAACCGCCCTGATGTGCGGGCAGCTGAACAAGCTCTGGCCGCAGCCTATTACAATACCAATACGGCCCGTGCCAACTTCTATCCACGCATCATGCTGAGCGGCTCAGCCGGTTGGACCAACAGCGCTGGAGCTGCTATCGTAAACCCCGGCAAACTCTTGGCCAGTGCGGTAGCATCGCTCACCCAGCCCCTCTTTCAGAACGGCACCAACATCGCCCGCCTGAAGATAGCCAAGGCACAGCAGGAAGAAGCCAAAATACAGTTTGAACAAGCCCTACTCAATGCCGGTAATGAAGTGAGCAATGCTCTTTACCAATACCAAAGCTGTACTGAAAAAGTAGAAGCTCGCACTCTGCAGGTGGAATCGGCACAGAAAGCTTCAGAATATACACAAGAGCTCTTCCAATTGGGTAATGCCACTTATCTGGAAGTACTCAGTGCTCAGCAAGCGCACCTCAGTGCCCAACTCTCTGAAATAGCTGATACGTTCAGCCGCATGCAAGCTGTTATCAGCCTGTATCAGGCACTCGGCGGCGGAAGAGAATAAACCATAGAAACAAGTTTCTTATTTAAAATGAGAGTCAAAAATAGAATTTCTATTTTCGACTCTCATTTTTCTTTATGGAATAAGATTCTAACATTAAATGTTAAGTTCTTACCCGGTTTTCCCTCTTTAATTATTTGCTATTTTCATTTGTTTGCGTAAATTTGCCTATGTCTATCTGTCCTAATGACATAGGCATTTTGTTGAACTTAAACATGAATAAATATGATTAGTCCGTTAGCTTTTATAGACCCGGCTGCCAAAATAGGCAAGAATGTTACGATCCAACCTTTTGCGTACATTGAGGGGGATGTGGAAATTGGGGATGATTGCCTAATCATGGCACATGCCAGTATACTGAACGGCACGCGACTGGGTAAAGGAAACAAGGTGCATCAGGGAGCGGTATTAGGCGCAGAACCTCAAGACTTCCATTATGCTGGTGAAAAAAGCTTCTTACTCATAGGAGATAATAATGATATCCGCGAAAATGTAGTAATCAGCCGTGCCACACATGCAGGTAATGCATCTCATATCGGTCATAACAATTTCCTGATGGATGGAGTGCATCTATGCCACGATGTGACAATAGGAGATCATTGTGTGCTAGGTATCAAGACTACTGTAGCCGGTGAATGTACTATTGACAACTGTACTATTCTGAGCAGTAATGTAGTATTACATCAGAACTGCCACATTGGACACTGGGTGCTTGTGCAAGCGGGTTGCAGAGTATCCAAAGATGTACCTCCATATGTAATTATGGCTGGCAATCCTGCAGCTTACCATGGTATTAATGCTCTTGTGCTACAAAGTAAAAATCAGGTTACTGACCGCATACTACGACACATTGTAAATGCTTATCGCTTAATTTACCAAGGAAACTTCAGCGTACAAGATGCGCTGCAGAAGATTGAAGATCAAGTTCCTATGAGTGAAGAAATTCACCATATAATCAACTTTGTGCGAGCCTCAAAGGGCATTGTAAAATAACAAATGCCATATAAATATATAAAACCTATAAACAAGAAAAAGAGGGAATGATTCCCTCTTTTTCTTGTTTAATCATCATCGTCATCATCGTCATCATCATCATCATCGTCATCATAATAATAGCGCTTATGATGCTTGTGATGCTTATGGTGTTTATGAGCTTTGTGAGGATGTTTATGATAATTAGGATGACGATTACAATAAGAATGATAGCAATCATCCCAATAACGCCCATGATTATGAATACGGTCACAGAAATCATGATAATGACGTGTATCTGGTCCTATGCCTATTTCAACTAAAATACGAGTCCACCCCTGTCGATGGTAACGGTCATAATACCGACACACATCACTCATCTTACGCCCCGTAGTATGAGCTATCTCCAAAGCAATACCTACATTTCCCCAATTGTGCCCGCAAGCACGGTAGTAACGATCCAATAGACGATTTGATACATTATACTGTCTGCTGAGCCGGTAGCGATAATCCGAAAGTTCAATCTCAGCATAGCGATTAGCCCGCCCCAAAAAAATAGACAAGCGGTCTTGCGCAAGCAGTGAACAAGACAACAACAAAGCAAAGAAAAGGAAATTCAGTCTTTTCATATAGTTTTCATTTTAAGTTAAAATGCAAATATAGTAGGATTCGTAAGAAAAAGGAAAAAGAGTGCAGGAAATATATATTTTTAGGACAGAAAACTTTGAATATATCTTCTTTAAAGACACTGTCCAGAATTTTGTGTAAATGGAAACAGGATTCAGTTGTAAGTTTG
>Escalade_p1__coassemble_348_pt1 | contig 65749 bp, 48 predicted proteins | sample Escalade_p1__metabat2_low_PE_015 | metagenome-assembled genome bin Escalade_p1
TCTGTTAAAGTGGTCTGCATGAAAATGACTGGAAAGTACATACATGGGAACATTTATAGACAGCAATGTATCATGAACTATTCCGCCGGATACGGAGTCGGAGTCTTCAAAGAAATCGATAACAACCACTATATCGTGGGTCTGTATAGCAAATCCGCTATGATGCAAATATATTATTTCCATGTTGTGGGAATATGAATCGTATTGGCTGCAAAAATACACAACTCAAAAAAAACAGGGCTCTCTGAACATTAATTTCTGTTCAGAGAGACATCTATTTTTGAATATTTTAAGTTTCACAAGTTATACTGGCCAGCAGATATTTCTAGAGAGTTTCTATTCCTATCATCCGCTACCAGTTTTTCCGGTCTAGCTGCTTCACAGCCAGCACCAGTACCACCACCGATACCGCACAAAGCACCACTGTCCAGGTTATACCAATCAGTTCCACTGTAGTTTCCACTTCCGGATAGGCTTTCGTAAGATATACCGACAGGCTGTTATTGAAGATATGAATCAGGATACAGAGCAGCAGATTGCGGGTTTTATAATACAGCCAGGCAAAGAAGAAACCAGCCAGCGTGGCACTCACTACCTGCACCGGATTGAGGTGGAATACCCCGAACACCATACCGGAAAGCAAGATAGCAGTAATGGGTTCATATTTCTCCAACAGCACCTTGGTGATGGCACCGCGGAACAAAAGTTCTTCCAAAACAGGACCTAATACTGAAACACAAAGAATGCCTAGCCAACCCAACTGCAAAGAATCAAAAGTCTCCTCCATAAGATCGGGCAGAAAAGTCATCTGCGACACCACAGTATCCGACAGATTGACCATGGCCACACCGCCCAGAAATCCCCAGATTAAAGTCGTTGCAGAAAGCGGAGCCAGCTGCTCTCTCCAATCTTTCAGATAGCCAGCCATATAGAGATAAATCAACATATAAACAAAACCCAATAATAAGGTAGACGACCTCTCATAATACGCTACCTGAGTAATGTCCAGACTACCGGAAGTAAGATAGTTATACAGCATGGTCAGCATGCCACCTGTCAATGCACCCAGAAACTGAAACAAAAAATAGACCCATACTAATTTAATTGCCGTTTTCATACTATTTATTTTTTAACTTTTACTTCCGCTTAATGAATCTAGCCAGATATTTATCATTTTCTGGTACACAAAGGAAATGTTTTTTTGTGAATTCACCTAGGAATATTATTTTTTTGAGCTACTGCTTTGCACCCGTCAACCTACAGCTTTCTGTTTCTAAAGTACAGCCAGAATTTTCTGTAGCTGTACTTTAGAAACAGAAAACCATGGACTTTTCATCCTGAATCCATGGGAAAAAATCAAGGTGTTGATTAGAGTATTTCCTGCTCAACAGACAGCATACAGATAATCATCAGAGGAAATAAAAGCAGATTTCAACAACCCAGAATCTGTCGGATTTCAACCTCATCGCATTGCAACTGTTTTGAGAGTTCCACCACGGAGGCAAACTTCATTTCATTGCGGGTGCGGCAAACAAAAGTGAGGCGCATGGGATGCTGATAGATATTCTGATGAAAATCAAAAATGTGGACTTCGATACTGCGTTGGGGGCCATTGGCTACGGTAGGACGACAGCCGATGCTCAACATGCCACCATAACACCCTCCGCCGACAGACACCCATACGGCATACACACCATCTGCCGGAATTAGTTTGTCAGGACAATCTACCTCCAGATTGGCTGTAGGATAACCCAAAGTACGACCTACGCGATAACCGCCCACTACCATACCCTGCAGAAAGTATTCATACCCCAAACAGACCTTGGCTTCGGTCACCCGACCCGCCTGAAGCAGTTTGCGAATGCGCGATGAACTGACAGCGTCCTCTTCATCAACTCCGTAAAAGGCCATGGCAGGTACTACCTCCATGCCCAGCTCGGCACCGTAACGCACATAATCGTCAAAACCTTCGCTGCGGTTATGTCCGAAACGGTGGTCATAACCGATAACCAACGCTCCAATCTGATACCGCTCCTTCAGCAACTTCATAAACTCATAGGCCGAAAGTGCCGCCAGCTGGAGAGTAAACTCCAGCAAGATGCAGTTATCGACCCCCGCTTGGGCGAGCAGTGCCAACTTCTCTTCACAGGTATTAAGCAATGCCGGAGAATGCTCCGGACTCATTACTTGAGCCGGATGCACCGGAAAGGTAACTACAGCAGAAGCCCACCCACGACGAGCTGCCACCGCACGCACCTGCTCAATAAGGTAGCGATGCCCACGGTGCACACCGTCGAAAAAGCCAATAGTAGCTACTTTCGGTCGGTTATCGGAAGAGGTGGCTCCAATCTTCATGCGCTAATGGAGTATAAGTACGGATGCCCAAACTCTCAGCTGCCCGGCAATTGGCCTCGGAGTCGTCGATAAACAGGGTTTCCCGGGGATCAATACCGGTTTCCTCCAATACCTGCTGGAAGATGGCGATATCAGGCTTGGCCAGTTTCATTTCATAAGACAAAAAAATCTGCTCGAAAAAATCTTCCACACGGAAAGTCTTGTAGCGGAAAGCATGCTGACAAGACCACCGCCAATGAATGTCGTTGGTATTGCTCAGCAGATAGACCATGTAATCTTTACGCAAATCAAGCAGAAGTTCCAACTTATAGGCAGGTATCTCCACCAGAAAACTGTTCCAAGCCTCGTCTATTTCAGCATCAGTCAGTGCACGTCCCACTTGTGAACGGATGGTGTTGCGGAACTCTTCATTAGAAATCAGTCCCTTTTCATGTTTTTGAAAAAAATCCTGCTGACAATAGCAGTCCAGCAGCGTTTCTACATGAGGCAACCCCAATTGCTTGAAATGTTCTATACAACGCTGACGATCCAGATCTATCAGCACTCCTCCAAAATCGATGATTAAATTTTTTATTCCTTGATGTTTCATTGCTTTCAGTAAGAATTAAGTAGTTTTTATCGGCTATGGCTTTTCCGGCGCATCCACCGCACCAATTCACCCACCCACAATACCAGCGAGCTAGAAGCCATAATCCACCCCCAGGTGGCGGCATCGAGTGGTTCGGTACGGAATACGGCTCCACCAAACTGTACTATCAAAAACTGGCCACCCAGAATAGCCAGAACTATGAGTTCCATGCCATACGACTGGCTGATACCCTTGAAAGCGGAATCGGCGGTACCGAATACGCGGGCATTAAAGAGATTCCAGAACTGCAGCATCACAAAGAAGGTAAAGAAGATAGTGAGTTCGCGCACAGTCAGCGGACTGCCGTCGCCAGTCTCGAAGTACAGCAGCATACCCAACAGCACAGCGGCAAACAGCAAGCCAATACCAAAGATATTATACTGCATGGCTTTGGAGATGATAAAGTCGGTGCGACGGCGCGGTTTTTCCTGCATGACGCTCTCACTGGGCGGTATGGAAGCCAATGCCAAGGCTGCAAAGGTGTCCATAATCAAGTTGACCCACAACATCTGGGTAACGGTGAGCGGCAGGTCGGTGCCAACCAAAGAGCCCAACAGCACAATGAAGAGGGCCACGAAATTGATGGTCAGCTGGAACACGATGAAACGCTGGATATTCTTATACAGAGAACGTCCCCACATCACGGCAGTGCCGATACTATGGAAAGAGTCGTCGAGCAGCGTAATATCACTGGCTTCCTTGGCCACCGAGGTACCAGTACCCATGGACAGTCCTACTTGGGCATGATTCAGCGCCGGAGCATCATTGGTACCGTCACCGGTTACAGCCACAACGGCTCCCTTCTGTTGCAACAACTGCACCAGCCGCTGTTTGTCCGTGGGGCGGGCACGCGACATAATCTTCAGATCCATGACCCGATCCAGGGCTTCTTCATCCGACAAGGCAGCAAATTCCACTCCGGTAATGCGGTTGCGGTCAGTATCTTCCGGTTTCCACAACCCAATCTGACGAGCTATCTCAGTAGCCGTACCCGGTGTATCACCGGTCACAATCTTGATGCCAATTCCTGCCGACTGGCATTTCTGCACAGCAGCTGGCACATCACGGCGGATAGGATCACTGATAGCAGCTACCCCCAAGAAGGTAAGACCAGAAAGATGCTTGATATCGAGTTCTTCGGAATCTTCTACGATTTTAAAGGCAAAACCTAAAGTACGCATGGCCATATTCTGATAAGCCAACAATTGAGCTTCTACCTGCGGACGGTATTCACCGGCATCAACCTTCCGGCCATCCAGCCATACTTCCCGGCACTTACCCAGTACGATTTCGGGAGCTCCCTTCACATAGAGCACTTTCTTGCCAAGCAACGGCGACTGTACCAGCGTAGCCATGTATTTCCGTTCGGTAGAGAAAGTCAGCTGTTCCACCACCGGAGCTTCCTCCCGGCACTTCAAGTAGTCACGGCCCTGCACATGGAGCCAGAGCAACAAGGCCACTTCAGTAGGGTTACCCACTCCTTTAGGCTTTTCGCCCGGCTGGGATTCTTCCAGAAAAGCCGTTGAGTTGGCACTGATGCCTTCAGCTATCAGTCTGCTTAAATCATCTTCGCCCAAGACAGCCGGTTTCTTCAATCCATAAAAACTAGCTTCATGCACCTGCATGAGGTTCTGAGTCAGTGTACCGGTTTTATCCGTACAGATAACGGTTATGGCTCCCATGGTTTCGCAGGCATGCATCTTACGCACCAGGTTATTGGTGGCCAGCATACGGCGCATATTCAAAGCTAAACTCAGGGTGACACTCATGGGCAAGCCTTCGGGCACTGCCACTACAATCAGGGTAACTGCCATCATGAAATAGCGCAGCGTGGCCTGCAACGCCGGCATCCAGTCCTGAAACGTATGGAAAGAAGAGAAATCATAATGAAGCACCACATCCTTTATAAAGAAGATGGCAAAAGCCAGACCGGCTACGGTAAATCCGATTTTACCGATGAGATTGGCCAGGCGGGTAAGCTGAATATTCAAGGGTGTCTGCTCGGTGCTCTGTTCTGTGCTCTGACGGGCCACTTGACCGATTTCGGTGGCATCGCCCACACAATCTACCTGCATCACACCATGTCCGTCGACCACCGTCGTACCCCGCAGCACACGATTCGAGGCATAGGTAGCCTCCTCATCAAAATCAGCCTGTACCGTGGTCTTGTTTACCACGGGTTCGCCTGTCAGGTTCGACTCATTGACCTGCAGCGATACTGCTTCAAGCAGCATGCCGTCGGCCGGCACTTCCTCGCCGGTTTCCAGCAGTACGATATCCCCTACCACTACTTCTTTCCGGGGAATCTCCTGCACATGACCATTGCGAAGCACCTTAACCAAGGTGTCCTCGCTCACAGCATTGAGCAGGTCAAATTTCTTGTTGGCGTCATACTCAAAAAAGAAACCGATACCGGTAGCCAGCAAGATAGCGGCAATAATACCGATGGTTTCGGCAAACTCGTTCTCGATAAAGGAAATAATGAGGGAGAAAAAGGCAGCCACCAGCAGCACTTGCACCACGGGGTCCTCAAATTTTTCCAAATACAGCTTCCACAGAGAGGGTCGCTTAGGGGGTGTCAATAGGTTTACACCCTTCTCGGCGCGGCTCTTCCGCACCTGCTCGTCGGTCAAACCGACATGACGATAGTCATCTTTTACTGCAGTCATGCAAGAATTAAAGTTTAGAATTGAATCGCAAAAATACAACAATAATTCAATTGACTAAACATGTTTTAGTCTTTTTATAGAAAAAAGAAAACGCGGACAACCTCACTACGTTGTCCGCGTTTTCTATATCTTAAAAATCAAAAGCCAGGTTAAGCCGATTTTCTTTCTTTGGTATCACTGCTGGCTTCTACTACATTCACTACATAGTCGCCCAGTTTTTCACACTCGGCCACGATATCCATGTAATAAACACCCATCTGATAATCGTATTCTTTATTGTTGACATCCAGTATATTCTGGTTTTTCAACTGATTACGATAGTTATTGATTTCATTCTCAATATTGAACGACTTATTCACATCATTCGCCTGATGCTCCGGATGCTCAATGACAACAATCATCTGTGACAAAGCCTCATCGGTGAGCTTCATCATGAGGTGAATATGTTCATATTGTTTTTCCGTAAACTCCTGATTCGTCTGACGCTTGCGGTTAATGGTACGCGCCAGATTATAACAGCTGTCACCAATGCTTTCTATTTCCGTTACTTCGCGCAACATGGCCCGAATCTGCAACTTACTTTCCGAACTCAAGCGGCCCTCTGACACCTGGTTCAGATAATTGGCAATTTCCAACTCCATGCTGTCACTGATATTTTCATATTTTTCAATACGACTGAAGAGTTTGGTGAAATCATCATCTTTTTCAGTGTGCAACAAATCCTTGACCATGCCGAACATGCGATGCATACGTTCAGCAAACTGATGGATTTCTTTGCTGGCCTGCAGGATGGACAGTTCGGCTGTAGACAGCATACCGCCAGAGATGAAACGCAGACGGTATTCTTCGTCTTGTTCCTTCATAGGAATGATGGCACAAACCGTCCGTTCTATAAATTTAACGAACCAAATCAAGATTAATACGTTACATATATTAAAGGCCGTATGGAAAGCAGAAAGCTTGAAGGATACAGCGACTGCCGGATCATTGGTTCCCATGACGTTGACAACGAACCAGGATACAGCACTGGTGAAAGGCACAAACAGGCACAACACCCAGATAACTCCGAAGATATTGAATACCAAATGCGCCAAAGCAGCCCGACGCGCCTGCGTATTGCCAGTCAGCGCTGCCAGATTGGCTGTAATGGTAGTTCCGATGTTTTCGCCCAGCACCAATGCGGCACCGAGTTCAAAGCTGATCCACCCGTTGGCACACATAATCAATGTAATGGCCATGGTAGCAGCCGAAGCCTGGACAATCATAGTCAGAATGGTACCGATAAGCACAAAAAGCAAAATGGAAACAAAGCCCATATCGGTGTAATTCTGTACAAAAGCCAGCATGTCAGGATTGTGACTCAAGTCGGGAGCATTATTCTTCAGATAAGAAAGCCCCATAAACAGGAAGGAAAATCCGAAGATAAATTCACCCAGCGACTTGCGGTTGCTTTTTTGGGAGAAGAGAAGAGGAATGCCGAAAGCTAAGAGAGGAAGGGCGAAGGCTGCAATATCGACCTTGAAACCCAAGGCAGAAATAATCCAGGCGGTAACCGTAGTACCGATGTTGGCCCCCATAATGACGCCGATGGACTGTGATAAAGTCAGCAACCCTGCATTGACAAAGCTTACCACCATAACGGTAGTGGCAGAAGAGGATTGAATCAGTGCTGTAATCAGCACACCCGTGAGAACTCCGGTTACCCGGTTGGTGGTCATGGCGGTAAGAATCTTGCGCAGCCGGTCGCCCGCAAATTTCTGTAGTCCCTCGCTCATGATTTTCATACCATAAAGAAACAAGGCTAACGAGCCTAGTAGCTTTAAAAAATCATAAAAAGAATATTCCATCTTTAATTATTTAAGGTGATTCATTCTTTGATGTGTGATAATGTCCTATATTTAAGGCATAAACCTATTAACAAAACGACAATTATGAAACACATGTTACAAATTTGTTGCAAAAATAATAATATTTCTAAAGAATTCCCTATCGGGAGCTCACTTTTGGAAATTTATCAAGGATTTCAGCTGGATTTTCCGTATCAGGTAGTCAGTGCCAAGGTAAATAACCGCTCAGAAGGACTCAATTTCCGGGTTTATAACAATAAGGACGTAGAGTTTCTTGATGTGCGCGACCCTTCGGGCATGCGAACCTATGTCCGAAGTCTCTGCTTTATCCTCTATAAAGCCGTGCGTGAACTCTATCCAAATGGCAAACTGCTGGTAGAGCATCCGGTATCCAAAGGATATTTCTGCAAACTGGTTCTGGGACGTCCCGTAGAGTTGGAAGATGTGATGGCTTTAAAAAAACGGATGCAGGAAATTGTAGCCGAAGATATTCCTTTTCACCGGACAGAATGTCATACCTCAGAAGCGGTACGCATCTTCAGCGAACAGGGTATGGATGATAAGGTAAAGCTGCTGGAAACCTCAGGTTCGCTATACACCTACTACTATACACTCGATGATACCATCGATTATTATTACGGCAACCTGCTACCCAGCACGGGATTTATCCGCCTGTTCGACCTGGTGAAGTACTATGACGGTCTGCTGCTGCGCATACCCAACAAAGAAAATCCGAATATACTGGAAGATGTGATTAAACAGGAAAAAATGCTGGATGTCTTTGCCGAACACCTGCGCTGGAATTATATCATGGGATTAGGCAATGTGGGGGACATCAACCTGGCCTGCGAAGAAGGGCATGCCACCGATTTAATCAAAGTGGCTGAAGCATTGCAGGAAAAGAAAATCGCTCAAATCGCTGATACCATCTATCACCGCGGTGAAGAAGGGAAGCAGGTACGTCTCGTATTGATATCCGGTCCTTCTTCTTCCGGAAAAACCACATTCAGCAAACGGCTCTCCATCCAGCTGATGACTAATGGTCTGCGTCCCTACCCCATTGCGCTCGACAATTATTTCGTGAACCGCGAAGATACCCCGCTGGATGAAAAAGGAGACTATGATTATGAATCGCTTTATGCCCTCGACCTGGAACTTTTCAACCAACAGCTCCAAGCCTTGCTGCGCGGCGAAGAGGTGGATCTGCCTACCTTTAATTTCACGACCGGCAAACGGGAATTTCACGGTGACAAACTGAAGATTGACGACCATACCGTACTGATTTTGGAAGGTATCCATGCTCTGAATCCAGAACTGACTCCTCAGATACCTGAGGCCAACAAGTTTAAAATCTATGTATCAGCCCTTACTACCATCTCGCTCGACGACCACAACTGGATTCCGACCACCGACAACCGGCTGCTACGCCGCATTGTCCGCGACTTCAACTACCGCGGGTATTCGGCACAGGAAACCATCTCCCGCTGGCCCAGTGTGCGTGCCGGAGAGGACAAATGGATTTTCCCATATCAGGAAAATGCCGATGTAATGTTTAATTCTGCTATGCTCTTTGAATTTGCGGTACTCCGCTATCATGCCGAACCCATTTTAAGCAGCGTGCCGCGCAACTGTCCTGAATATGCTGAAGCCTACCGCCTGCTGAAATTTATCAAATATTTCACTCCGGTAGCCGACAATGAAGTACCTCCCACCTCACTTTTGCGTGAGTTCTTTGGAGGCAGCAGCTTTAAGTATTGAAGACAGTGCCCAACCATTCTGCCACGGCAAATTTCATTCCACAAAAAGGGGAGTGTGTCTGAATAATTTTCAGTGACACACTCCCCCTTTTCTATTTTCCGGACCTTTATCGCAAAGCTTCCACTTCTTCCGGAGTCAACGGAATTTTTTTACCCAAACGGCGGGCGCCGGTTTCAGTAATCAGGTAATCCTCTTCATTACGGATACCCCCGAAATCACGGTATTTATCCACTTCATCATAATTGATAAAGTCCATAAACTTCTTCTGTCCCTTCCACAAATCAATCAGTTCAGGAATAAAATAGACACCCGGCTCTACGGTATGTACAAAACCAGGTTCCAGAGGAATGGCCAGACGCTGACTCTTACGGCCGAACTGCGTACTCTTAGGCTGACCGTTATAACCTACCCACAGTTCTCCAAAATTTTCCATATCATGTACATCCAAGCCCATCATATGGCCCAACCCGTGCGGATAGAACAGAGCATGAGCTCCTTCACGCACCGCATCTTCTGCATTTCCCTTCATCAGTCCCAGGTCCTTCATACCTTCTACTAATACCTTAGCAGAAAGATCATATACATCCATATAAGGTATTCCCGGGCGAAGAGCTTCCACTGATGCCAGATGCATGCGATTCTGAATCTCATAGACCGCCCGCTGACGAGCTGTAAAAGTCTTGTCGGCCGGAACTGTAGATGACATATCACCGCAATAACCGGAAGGCAATTCAGCCCCGGCATCAATCAGAAAAAGATCACCGCTCTTAATCCGGTTGCCATGATAATGGTTGTGCAGTGTCTGCCCATTAATGGTAGCAATCGTAGCGAAAGACAATTCACAGTTATTCATCTCGGCAATACGGTTCATCTCCGCCACCACTTCATATTCATACATACCCGGACGGATGACTTTCATGGCCGTGATATGCATATCAGCCGTTACGTCACACGCTTTTTCAATCTCGGCAATTTCCTCATCCGATTTATAATTTCGCTGTGATATGATGGCTTTAATCAAAGGCACAGAGCCTTCCTGACGGGCAGGCGGAATACCTAGCCAATCCATCAGTTTCAGTTTATGCTCAGCCCGGTAAGGAGGGAGGTAATGAATCGTTTCCCCCTTTTGTACAACCTGATGCAGATAGTTCGACAAATCAGCCGTAGGACGAGTCTCTGTAATACCCACCGCCTCTGCTTTTTCACGCAGGGTAGGCTGAGTGCCCATCCAGACAATATGATCAATGGTCAACTCATCACCAAAAATAATCTCCCGGTCCTCATCCACATCAATGATGGCCGAAAGACCGGCAAACGAAAGCCCAAAATAGTAAAGAAAAGTGGAGTCTTGACGGTAACGGAAAGTGTTATCTTCATAATTCAAACCCTGTTCATCATTGCCCAAGAACAGAATTACTCCTGAGCCTATCTTCTTTTTCAGCAAGGCTCTGCGCTGTACATACGTGTCTTTCGCAAACATAATGTTTCTTTTTTAAATGTTTTGCACCAAAGGTACGAAAAGAAGCGGATTTTTCCGTATGTTTGCAGTAGAATTTAAATCGTAATTGGTAGAAGTATGACACAAGGCTCTCGACAGATACAAACTCAGACGCAACAGCAGGTACAAACCCTGTCGCCTCAACAGATTCTGGTGGTCAAACTGCTGGAACTGCCTACAACGGAACTGGAAGATCGTGTACGCGCTGAATTACTGGAAAATCCAGCTCTGGAAGAAGGACAGGAAGAACCTGCCAACGAGGAATATGCTGATACGGCTACCGAGAATCCAAATACGGAAGAAGAAGGCGATACCAGTTACGATTCTCTGAGCGATTATCTCAACGAAGATGATATTCCTGACTATAAACTGCAGGAAAACAACCGCAGCCGTGGCGAACAGCCGGAAGAGATTCCTTTCTCCGACTCTACTTCTTTCTATGAAACCCTGAAAGAACAACTCAACGAACGGGAATTGACTGAACATCAGCGCGAACTGGCTGAATACCTCATCGGATCACTTGATGATGACGGATTGCTGCGCAAACCGATTGACAGCATCAGCGATGAGCTGGCTATCTATACAGGAGTAAACGCCTCTCCTGCAGAGCTGGAAGATGTGCTCAGAATTATCCAGGATTTCGATCCCGCCGGTCTGGGGGCCCGCAACCTGCAAGAATGTCTGCTCCTTCAAATCAAACGAAAGATTGAGCAGCATCCCGGTGACTTGCAACTCCGGATTGAAAAACATATTCTGACCGATTGCTACGAAGAATTTACCCGCAAGCATTGGGAAAAAATTCAGCAGAAACTCGATCTGGATGAGGAAGCTTTCCAACAAGCCATCAAAGACATCTGCCGCTTAAACCCTCGTCCAGGGGCTTCCTTAGGCGAAACCATTGGCAAGAACCTGCAGCAGATCATCCCCGATTTCCTCATCGAAACCGAAGACGACGGCACCATCCATCTCTCGCTCAATAACCGCAATGTACCTGAATTGCGCATGAGCCGCGATTTTACCGACATGGTAGAAGAACATACTAAAAACAAGGCCAACCAGTCTAAAGAATCCAAAGAAGCCATGATGTTTCTTAAACAGAAAATGGATGCAGCTCAAGGTTTCATTGATGCTGTAAAGCAACGCCAGAACACGTTACTCACTACCATGCAAGCCATCATAGACTTACAGCGCCCCTTCTTTCTGGAAGGTGATGAATCATTGCTCCGACCGATGATTCTCAAAGATGTGGCCGAACGGACTCATCTTGACATCTCTACCATTTCCCGCGTAAGCAACAGCAAATATGCACAGACCAATTTCGGAGTCTATCCGCTGAAATTCTTCTTTAGCGACGGATATACTACCGAAGATGGGGAAGAGATGTCGGTGCGCGAAATCCGGCAGATTCTGAAAGAATGCATCGAACATGAAGACAAGAAAAAGCCCTATACCGATGATGAACTGACTGAAATATTGAAAGAAAAAGGCTACCCCATTGCCCGGCGCACCGTGGCCAAGTATCGGCAACAGATGAACATCCCCGTAGCGCGACTTCGAAAATAAATCATTAAAATAACAGACCATCATACATGGATATAAACGAACACATACCGGCAGACAAGAATCTGATCAGCCTCTCCAGGGTGGTATCGGCCATTTTTACGCCTTTCTCCATCCCCTTTCTGGCTTTTCTGATTTTATTCTTGTTTTCCTATTTACGCATTATGCCCCTCCAATATAAACTGATAGTATTAGGAGTGGTCTATTGCTTCACCATTCTCATGCCGATGCTCACTATCTTCCTGTTCCGCAAAATCAACCAGCTCACCCCTGAGGAACTCAGAGAACGGAAACACCGCTTTGTACCTTTCATCCTGACCATCACTTCGTATATATTCTGCCTTCTGATGATGCAGCGGCTTAACATGCCCTGGTATATGACCGGCATCATTCTGTCTGCTTTGGTTATGATGATAGTCTGTGTGATAGCTAACCTGCGATGGAAACTCAGCGAACATATGGCTGGTGCCGGCGCCATCATAGGCGGACTGGTAGCCTTCAGTGCCTTGTTCGGCTATAATCCGGTATGGTGGCTCTGCCTGTTCATCCTGACAGCCGGTATATTGGGCACTGCCCGCCTCATTCTAAGCCATCATACATTGGGTGAAGTGATGGGCGGCTTCTTTATCGGTTTGGTATGCAGCCTGCTGGTACTGCATCCCTTAAGTAACATACTCTTTCGCTTTTTCCTGTTTTAGGAATAGCTTTAAAATAGAGAAACCTAAATAAAACTTATTATTAACACTTAAAACTAAAGATTATGAATTTTCCAACGAATGTAAAGTACACAGCTGAACACGAATGGATTCGCGTAGAAGGTGAAGTAGCTTATGTAGGTATTACCGACTATGCACAGGAACAATTGGGTGATATTGTCTTTGTAGACATCCCCAGTGTAGGTGATACGCTGGAATCCGGCGAAGTATTCGGTACCATTGAAGTGGTAAAGACTATTTCCGACCTGTTCTTGCCTGTAGGAGGTGAAGTATTGGAACAAAATGAGGCGCTGGAAGAACAACCCGAATTGGTAAACAAAGATCCTTATGGTGAAGGCTGGCTCATTAAAATAAAACCGGCAGCTGATGCAGACTTCAGCGCCTTGCTGGATGCAGATGCTTATAAAGCTGTGATTAACGAATAATGGACCTTTTTCCCTCAAGAAGCCGTTTTTGGGCAAGAGAGAAAAACAGGTCGGGATTTTCTGGCGGATTAGCAGCTAATCCGCCAGATTACAATATAAATATACCAAACTATTAATAATATAAAAACAACAAGAAGAACAAATGACTCCTATTGTAAGTATTATCATGGGCAGTACTTCTGACCTTCCGGTCATGGAAAAAGCCGCCCAACTGCTTAATGAGATGAAAGTTCCGTTCGAAATGAACGCACTCTCTGCACACCGTACCCCACAGGAAGTGGAAGAATTTGCCAAAAATGCTCGCCAACGCGGTATCAAAGTAATTATCGCCGCAGCCGGTATGGCAGCTGCGCTTCCGGGCGTCATCGCGGCCAATACAACCCTGCCGGTTATCGGAGTACCCATCAAAGGCTCTATGCTGGATGGTGTAGATGCTCTCTATTCTATTATCCAGATGCCTCCCGGAATTCCGGTAGCTACCGTAGCCATCAACGGTGCCATGAATGCAGCTATCCTGGCTGTACAGATGATTGCCTTGAGCGATGAAAGACTGGCTGCTGACTATGCGGCTTACAAAGAAGGTCTGAAAAACAAGATTGTCAAAGCCAACGAAGACCTCAAGTCTATACAATACGACTACAAAACCAACTAAAAATTGACTTTTTAATTTTTATTGTTCAATTCTCAAATTAGAAAAGTGGATCTATTCAACTATACGCGCCGAGAAACCTCGGCAGTCAATGTGGGAGCCACACCTTTGGGAGGCTCCTATCCCATCCGCATCCAAAGCATGACCAATACGGCCACACAGGATACAGAAGCCAGTGTGGCACAAGCCAAACGCATTGCTGATGCCGGCGGGGAGTATGTACGCCTCACCGCACAAGGAGTGAAGGAAGCTGAAAACCTGATGAATATCAATATTGGCCTCCGCCAGGATGGTTATATGGTACCGCTGGTAGCTGATATTCATTTTAATCCCCGCGTAGCCGATGTAGCCGCGCTATATGTAGAAAAGGTACGCATTAATCCGGGAAATTATGTAGATGCAGCCCGTACCTTCAAACACCTGGAATATACCGATGAAGAATATGCCCAGGAGTTGCAGAAGATACGCGATCGCTTCGTGCCCTTCCTCCAGATTTGCAAAGAAAACCATACGGCCATTCGAATCGGGGTGAATCATGGTTCTCTGTCGGATCGCATTATGTCACGCTATGGTGATACCCCCGAAGGTATGGTAGAATCATGCATGGAATTCTTGCGTATCTGTGTAGCAGAACAGTTTTCCGATGTGGTCATCTCCATCAAGGCTTCCAACACTGTAGTCATGGTACGCACTGTACGCCTCCTGGTACAAGTCATGGAGGAAGAGGGCATGCATTTCCCGCTACATTTAGGAGTAACGGAAGCAGGCGACGGAGAAGACGGACGCATTAAATCGGCCTTGGGCATCGGAGCCTTGCTGGCTGACGGATTGGGCGACACCATCCGGGTATCCTTGAGCGAAGCTCCTGAAGCAGAAATTCCGGTAGCCCGCAAGTTAGTGGATTATGTGCTGCAACGTGCTGACCATCCTTACATTCCGGGAGCTGCTGCTGCCGATTTTAATTACATCGCTCCAGTACGACGTAAAACACAGGCCGTACGAAATATAGGAGGAAACAATCTGCCAGTAGTGGTATCGGTACGCCTGGAAGGAAAGCTCTCATTTAATCCGCAGTTCTTGCCGGATTATCTCTATGTGGGCCGCCAATATGATGTTCTCACAGCAGAAGGAAATCTGGAGGCTTATCCTGACATGCAGTACATCGTAGACGCTGACTGCTGGGAAGGGAAAACTAATACTTGGCCGGCTTTCAAACCCGACCAATTACCCTTTATCAGTGCCTGCTCATCCGAATTGAAATTCTTGTTCCTGACCTACATGGGACTGAACGATGAAGTGATTGCCTGCTTGAAATATCACCCGGAAATAGTCATTGTAGCACAGAGCAATCATCCTAACAGACTGGGTGAACAACGGGCCTTGGCACACCAACTCACCAACGAAGGCCTGCACAATCCAGTTATCTTCTTCCAGCACTATGCCGAACAAGAAGCTGAAGATCTGCAAATCAAATCGGCTGTTGATATGGGTGCCTTGATTTTCGACGGACTATGTGATGGCATTCTGCTGTTCAACCAATGCCAGGAAATAGCTGCTCCCATAGTAGATGCAACTGCTTTTGGCATTCTTCAAGCCGGCCGTCTGCGCACCAGCAAGACTGAATACATCTCTTGTCCTGGCTGTGGCCGTACACTCTATGATCTGACCCAGACTATTGCCCGTATCAAGGCAGCAACCAGCCATTTGAAAGGACTGAAAATCGGTATTATGGGATGTATTGTCAACGGACCAGGCGAAATGGCTGATGCCGATTATGGTTATGTGGGCGCCGGACGAGGTAAAATCAGCCTCTACAAGAAAAAAGAATGTATCGAGAAGAATATTCCTGAGGAAGAAGCTGTGGATAAACTCATTGAACTGATCAAAGCCAATGGCGACTATCACACCTGATAAATAAAAAAGAAAATAACTATGCAGACGCGGATGTATCCCTCTGGAAGAAAAGACCAAACAGGAGCATCCGCGTCTTGTTTTAATAGGAAAAATACTTTTATATCTTATCTGCCAGCTTAAAAAAACATTACTTTTGCCACTATGTTATTAAAATTGCTTTTAGTAAAAAAATCATGAGTAATCTACAAATTAATTTAGACCAAACAGGCAGGATAGAAAATCTATCGTACCTTTCCTTAGAACGAGCCTATCTGCATGTACAACGAGCCAATACGGTAATTACCTATATCCTATTGATGGGAATCAGTTTACTATGGCTACTAGCCAATGACTCCGAAACACGCTTATGGGGTTGTCTATTAACAGAAGGAGCACTCTGCATTGCACTGATGGTTAATCTCTGGATACTACCCAAAGCCTACAGTTTCAAAGGATTTTCCATCCGAGAACATGACATTACCTATCGTTCAGGGATTCTATTTCCCTCAGTCATCACCATTCCCTTCTGCAAAATCCAACAAGTCAGTGTCACTCAAACCCCTGTCAGCCGTTGCTTCGGCCTCTACACCGTTAAAATAGTCAATGGTGCACAGATGCAATCCGAAACCCATATTCCCGGACTCACTGAAGAAAGGGCCAACGAAATAAAAACACTCGTCATAGACAAGATACGCCATGAAAACCACTGATTTTTCCACTCCCCGGCACATGAGTAAAAGCGCCTATGTCATCTTCTTTATCCGATATTTTAAAAGTACTTTCCATTACTTTTTCATCTTCTTTATAATTAACCTTTTTCGCAACCAGGAAGGGAAATCAGCCCTCCAGATATTCCTGATTCTGCTGATGGTATCTTTAGGATGTGTAGTTCTGGCGGCCGTTACAGCCTTAGTTAAGTTCTATTTCCAGCAGTTTCATGTGGAAAGCGGTAATCTGATTTTCCAGCACGGAGTATGGCAGCGGGCCACCGTCAGCCTGCCGCTGGAGAAAATTCAGACCCTGCGCACTAAGCAAGGAGTATTATATCGTCTGCTCGATATGAAAGGGATAGAGGTTGACACTCTGGCTTCGAAAGACACTGAGATAGAAATTATCCTCGATAATGACGATTGGGAGAAACTGTTCGGACAAATCCAATCTCCCTCATCTTCACCGGCAGAAAGTGTTCCTACAGAAGAAAATACACTCACTCCAAAAGAAACCGTTTTGTCCGAACAACGACTTCAATCCAGCAATCTGAATATCCTGAAAGGAGCACTCTGCCAGAATCATCTGCACGGTATGACCATACTACTGGGATCCCTAGGCATTCTGTTCAACGAGCTCAGTTCTTACAGTTACAAGGCTGTGAACTGGGTAGCAGAATCTATAGAACAATATGCCAATGAATGCCTCGTTTCCTTATGGACTCTTCTTCTCACCGGAGCTGTTCTGTATACCCTAATCTTCCTGTTTTGGATGGGTAAGATCTTTCTGCAATACTTTAATCTGGAAATCCGAATCCATGAAGGTCAATTATACTGTGAAAGTGGATTACTGGCACGTTACAGCAGCCAATTTTCGTACGACAAAGTATGCACAGTATACATCAAGCGGAATATCCTGGAGAAAGCTCTGCATTGCAGCACCGTGATACTCCGCCAGGCCTTCAATGCCACTGACGAGAAAAAAGGAGCCGATGTGAAGATTTACGGTTCGAATCTCTCGGAATCGTTACTCAACTGGTGGTTAGGAAAAAATTATCAGACTTCACCTGTCATAACCACCTCCCATTCAGGATGGGGATTATTCAGTTTTTCATCAATTCCCCATTTGGCGCTTACCCTAGCAGCTTCCAGCTTACTTTTTTATTATCACAAACCACAATGGCTATTTGTGACAGCGATGTATCTGCTGATTATACTGCTGCGAAGCTGGTTCCGCATGCGCCACAGCTATCTCACGCTGCATGAAGATTATGTGCTGATAGGCAGTGGTTTTTTTGCTAAGGAACATCACTATGTCAAATACAACCAAATCGAAGTAGTACGACTCAAGGCCAGTCCCTTTACCCCACTATGGCATCGGGTTAGTCTGACTCTTGCTACCAACGGTACCTGCTTCACGATACGAAGTCTGCCCGAAAGAGAAGCCAGAAACCTCTATGAATATTTATTGGAAAAACAACAGTTACTATCCTGCAGCCTTCTCCAATAAACTCTTAACATGAAGCTGATAAAGTAAGACGCTTAGTTAGCTTAAAAGAAGCACCTAAATCAATGGCACCACCGAAACCTGAAAAGCCAAAACTACCAAAATCCAGTTTATCAATATAAGAACGACCAGCTTCATTAGTTGACTGCTGCAGTTCCAGCAGTTTAGAAGAACTTTCCAACGTAGCCTCTACATTGATATCTGCACGACCTCGCAAATTCTGCGCCTGCTCATAATTCAGACTTTCCGGTTTACCATCCCAACCGGTAATGTTACTGGCTACACTGATTCTATCAATATTCAGTTTTGTATTAGCAATACCTAACAATGCTTTTAGACGTCCACCCACAGTCAAACGATCTGTAATGTTGCGTGAGAAACCCAATCCCACTTCAGCATATGAATTAATCCGCAAAGACTGATTTGTTACCTCTTCATTCAGTTTAGCCAGGTTCATTTTATCCACATTATTGGTCTTATCCAGGAATTCAAACATTGAACGAGGAATAGACGCACCGATGTCATTGCGTAAACCGATGTTGAACGACCAAAAATTCCGCCCCTTATACCAACCGGCAGAAATAATATCAGTACTGAGATTCACATTCAGGTGATTCATATTGTCCAACCGGTTAATAAAATTCTGACTAGTAAAGAAATCTGCATCTTCACTGTTATCAATAATATCTTGATAACCCAAAGAAGAGGAATTGACTGTAGCATTCAGTGAACCAATAGCCGGAATATTGATATAACCACGACCTGGAGCCAACGCCGGATTCAGCTGCATACGATAATGCGTACCTTCCATAAAATAGGAACTCCGAAGAAACTGTGCATGAGCAGAAGCTGAGGATAAAAGAAGCAAAGCTATCCCAAGCCACCTTTTCATTGATTTAAATTTTTTCATATCACTCGAAATTTTTTGATTTATATTTTTTTTGCAAAAAATATAAATCAAAAAAATCGCAATGAAAAATAATATTTTTATACAAATAAACCCGAATATAAAATATCCGGGTTAAAAATCTGTTTCAAAATTTAGCTTTAAATCATTTATGAACAGTAAGTATGTTGAGATAGCGTACTGAATCATTCAAAATTTTCACAGCCTCTTTCAAATCGGGATCATCTTTCAACTGCTCGATAATAGCACCTCTCTGATAGTAATAACGCTTTATAATTTCGATAGACAACATACTTTTTATTTCTTTAGAAAAATGATCTAAATCATGTTCCAAATCATGCTTCAATTTTTGCTCCAATGCCTTAAATTCCTCGGATGCCCCTTTCAGATACCCTTCGAATTCTGCCATCTCCTTCAGATTTTTCAGCATTTTCTCTGTCTGCTGATCATACTTGAAGTCCGCTTTCTTTACCATATCCTTAAAATCGGCATAATCATCCTCTGTCAGGACAAATTCTTCTGCCGAAGGCACTGTAGGATGCTTCAGACAGTATTGGGTAGCATAGTCAAAGACCAAATTTTCATTGACTAGATAAAACAAAATATTAGGGAGTTTTTCTCCTTTTACCTCTACATCCGGTGTAACTCCTCCTCCGTCGCGCACTTCACGTCCAGCGGCTGTATGGAACACAGTGGTCAAACTGTCGGGTATACGGCCCACACTGCCATCAGCATTACGATGTTTGTAATCGATAGCCTGTACACAGCGACCACTGGGAATATAATACTTCGAAGTAGTCAGTTTCATGGTACCTCCATAAGGCAGCATTCGTGTGGTCTGTACCAATCCCTTTCCAAACGTACGGTTTCCGACAATAACTGCCCGGTCTAAATCCTGCAGCGAACCTGCCAGAATTTCCGAGGAAGAAGCAGTAGAACTGTTAACCAACACTGCCAGAGGGATATCCAAATCAATCGGTTCACGCAATGTCTTATAAGTATGGCTAGCCTGTGCTATTTTCCCCTTGGTAGTAACTAATGTCTTTCCGCCAGGCAGGAAGAAGTTAGCTATTTCAATTGCCTCATCCAACAAGCCTCCCCCATTGTTACGCAAATCAATAACGAGCGAAGTTATGCCTTGTTTTTTTAAATCCAGAAAAGCCCGTTTGAACTCTTTCGAGGGATTACCAGAGAAAGTACTCAGATTGATATACCCGATCTTTGAATCTTTTAATACCGAATAATAAGGAATCAGCGGCAACTGAATAGAACGGCGCACAATATCAAACACTAACGGTTTTTCCGTACCTGGCCGCTGCACCTTCAATTGAAAACTAGTGCCAACTTGGCCACGCAACATCTCACTGACCTCCTGATTATTCTTCCCCATTAAATCCTGTCCATCAATAGCCAACAACACATCACCGGCCTTCAAACCCGAAGTAGCAGCTGGCATCCCCTCATACGGTTCAGCCACCACCGAACGTTTCAGTTTCGGATTCCAAGAAATAATAGAGCCAATACCTCCATAGGTATTCTTCAGCATCTGCTCCAACTCGCTTTGATCATCCTCCGGATAATACTCTGTATAGGGATCCAGCGAATAAAGCATAGCATCAATCCCCGCCCGCACGGCCTTATTCGGATCAAGGGTATCCACATAAAACAAATCCAGCTCACGCACAATAGAGTGAAAGATATCCAGATTCTTGGCCATCTCAAAGCTATGGTCATCGCTTTTCTTAAAGGCAAATAAAGCCACTACACCCATGACCAGTGCAACACCCACCAGCCAGCGTCCCTTCATACTCTGATTCCTCATAGATTTTCTACATTTTTTCTGATTAATTTCCATTTCTGTTCTGTCAGTTCGGCACCGATAACCTGAATAACTTCTTTAGAGAGTTCCGAACCGATGGCTGCACAACGTTCCAAAGCATAACCGGCTGTCAATCCGTAAAGAAAACCTGCGGCAAAATAGTCTCCGGCTCCCGTAGTGTCCAGCACCCGGTTCACCGGACAGGCATCTACAGCAAACAGTTCTGACCCTTTACGAATCAAAGCCCCTTTGGCTCCCCGCTTCACTACCGCAATGCTACAACATGCCGATAAGGCATTCACTGCCTCTTCAGCTTCCAAGCCAGTGAATGCCTTGGCTTCCTCTTCATTGGCAAAAACCACATCCACATATTTATTTATTAATAAGGTGAAAAAATCCAAATCCTCTGCTACTATATTGTAACTAGCCAAATCCAAACAAATTTGCAGACCTGCCTCTTTAGCCAATTCTATAGCCCGGAGAATCAAAGCATGATCCTGTACCAAATACCCTTCTATAAACAGATAAGCATACCCCTTAAACATATCAAGTGATAGTTCCTCTGCCCTTAAGGTAGAGGCAGCCCCCAAATAAGTACCAAAAGTACGCTCCCCATCAGCCGATATAAAAGTAGAAGCTACCCCTGAAGGAAGGTCAGATGAAACCAGCAAATGCGCCTCTGTTCCCTGCTTTTCTAGTGCTTCCCGAAAAAATTCACCTTTTTTATCATTTCCTACTTTCCCTATAAATCCAGTAGCCGCTCCGAGAGCCGCCAACGCCTTTACAGCATTTCCTGCAGAGCCTCCAGTGGCCTGATGAGCGGACATACATTCAAATAAACTATTGATTACTTGATACTTATCTTTATCAACCAATGTCATTCCACCTTTTGGAAGTCCCATTTCCTGCAGCACTTCATCACTGTTCAACGTCACAAGCACATCCACTAAAGCGTTGCCTAAACCAATTATTTTATCCATTTTTGAATTTTTTTTTGCAAAGATATTGCATATTTCAAAAATTCCTAGTACTTTTGCATCGCAATTGAGAAAAAAACGAGTTCAATTACAAAAAAACATTCTTCCTTAGCTCAGTCGGTTAGAGCATCTGACTGTTAATCAGAGGGTCCTTGGTTCAAGTCCAAGAGGAAGAGCAATATTAAATTCTTCGTTAGCTCAGTCGGTTAGAGCATCTGACTGTTAATCAGAGGGTCCTTGGTTCAAGTCCAAGACGAAGAGCAAAAGCCAGCTAATTCAGTTGGCTTTTTTTGCATTTTGCTACAACCATAAACTAGACTGACACCCTTATGATATGAAAAACCCGTTTACTTATCTATTGGAGCTATTCTTTCCTAGACGCTGTGCCATCTGTCACGACGTTCTACAAGATTTTGAAGACGGCATCTGTCTGCACTGCCATGCCAAACTGCCGCGTATAGCTCCTGACACCATCTTCAGCCAAAAACTGGAGAAACTATTCTGGGGCAAATTTCCTTTAGGAAAAGTCGCTTCTTACTGCTACTATCAAAAAGGAAATGATACCACCACACTGATTCACCAACTGAAATACAAAGGACGGCCAGACTTGGGAGTCACCCTAGGCCGCCTCATGGCCACCGAACTCCAAGCCCGTCATTTTTTTGAAGGAATTGATATACTGATACCAGTGCCGTTACATCCACACAAAGAAAAAATTCGCGGATATAACCAGAGCTTATGCATTGCTCAAGGCATTGCAGCCATTACCCACCTACCTATTGACCACACCTCTCTGCAACGCACACACTACACCGAAACTCAAACACATAAATCAGCCGATGCGCGGTGGAACAACGTAAGCGGCAGGTTCGCTCTCCCACACCCTGAACTCTTGGCTCATCGCCATATTTTACTCATTGATGATGTACTGACCACCAGTGCCACCCTGACAGCCTGCGCAGATACATTTCACGAGGTACCTGACATCCGCATCAGTATACTGACCCTTGGATGGGCTGCCTACTAACCACTTTCAAACAATTAAGCCTTTCACCCGAACAAAATTCATTCTTAGAAGCAGCATCCTGAGTTCATAGAGACAGCCATCTACCCATCTTGAAGTAGTTCAGCCTAAGCACACTGATAATCAAACAGCTTAAGATAAAAGATGATAAAAGAAAATACTTCTGCATTTTCTTTGGATATTCCAAAAATAATGGTTTCCTTTACTTTTCACTTTTATAACCAACATATGAAACACCCTTTTGAACAGTTCAACTATTGCCCTCAATGCGGTGCAAGCCATTTTGAAATAAACGATGAAAAATCCAAGAGATGCCCGCTCTGCGGCTTTGTGTACTACTTTAATCCAGCTGCCGCCACCGTGGCCTTTATTCTCAATGAGCGCAATGAACTGCTGGTATGCCAACGAGCCAAAAATCCGGCTAAAGGCACCCTCGATTTACCTGGCGGATTTTCTGATCTCTACGAAAATGCTGAAGAAGGTGTGGCACGGGAAGTACTAGAAGAAACTGGACTGACCGTCACCGACTGTGAATATTGCTTTTCTATTCCTAACAGATACCTCTATTCAGGTTTTACCGTACATACTCTCGATCTATTCTTCCGCTGCCGGGTAAAAGACCTGCAACCTTTACAAGCCATGGACGATGCAGCTGAGGTATACTTCGTGCCGCCTTCCGAAATCAATCCGGAAGATTTTGGACTAGAGTCGGTACGAGTTGGGGTGAAACGTTTTTTAAAAATATAAAACAGATACCTCTTTATCAAACGAAAAAATGTACTTTTGCCTATTAGGATTCTAAACGGCAAGATATGAAAAGAAAATTCTCACAAATAGTACTTAGTGCCGCTTTTTGCTGCACCCCCTTATTGGTTTCAGCACAACAGCCTGTCTGTGAAGGACAGCGCATGGAAGCAGAATATCTGAACGTCTGTCAGGCATATGAACTGCAGCACCCCCAAGCTGAAAAAAAGCTGTTGGCCTACTTGGACAAATATCCAGATTCACCCCACACCGACCGGTTATATGCCCTGGTTGCTTCCACTTATTTTTTTCAACAGGATTACAACCGCGCGCTGGCTTACTACCAAGCTGCTAATCTGGAAGTATTGCCAAACCATGAACGCGACGATATGACTTTTCGGCTGGCCACCTGCTATCTGAAAACCGGCAACCTTAAAGAAGCAGCTGCATGGTTTGAAACCTTGAAGAGCATAACTCAACGCTATGATACAGACTGCACCTATTATCTGTCCTACATCCGCTATACACAAGGACTCTATAATGAGGCTTTAAAAGGTTTCCTTTCTCTTCGCCAAGATACCCGTTACGGAAAGTTGATCCTACCTTATCTGGCTGAAATCTACCTACAGAAAAAACAATATGCTCAGGCAGAGCAACAAGCTACGGAAGCCCTGTCAGCCCCCGGAATGAAAACGGCCCAACAAGCCGAATTGAAACGCATTATCGGCTGTGCCCAATATTATCAACAGAATTATCTGGCTGCCATGAAGTCTTTTCAGACTTATGTTGCAGAAACCAAAGAATCTCCCCGTCGTGATGCTCTCTATGCCTATGGGTTAGCCTGTTATTATTGCCAGGCTTACTCTCAGGTTCCCGAATTGCTAAATGCAGTGGCTCAGGGCACTGATGAACTGGCTCAAAACGCATGGTATCACATCGGATTGGCTTATCTGCAGCTAGCCGACCAAAACAAGGCACGCATGGCCTTTGAGCAAGCAGCCAATCTCTCGGCCAACGCCCACTTACGAGAAGAAGCTGCTTACTATCATGCTCTGTGTGTGTATGAAACGTCTTATTCTGCCTTTGGAGAATCAGTAACCGTGCTCGAAAAATTCCTCAATGAATATCCGCAGTCGCGTCACTTTGATGAAGCCAGCCGTTACTTGGTAGATGTCTATATGACTACCCGTAGCTATCAGGCTGCCCTGAACTCCATAGAGCGCATAGCCCGTCCAGGTGCCACTATTCTGGAAGCCAAACAAAAGATTCTTTTCCAGCTGGGTACTCAGGATTTTACGAATGCCCTCTTTAAAGAAGCAGCAGAGCGCTTCTCACAAAGTCTGGCTTTAGGACAATACAATGCCCAGACGCGAGCTAATGCCTATTTCTGGCGGGGAGAAGCCTACTATCGCCTGAATTTGCAAACTGAAGCTACAGCCGACTTTACCCAATTCCTGGCACTGGCTCCGCAGCAACAATGCGACATGAGAGCACTGGCACACTATAACTTGGGGTATCTGGCGTTCCACACCAAACAATATACCTCAGCCCGAAGCCATTTCCTGCAGTTTTTACAACTACAGTCTCCTAACCATCCTACTCTGTTGGCCGATGCCTGCAACCGCTTGGGTGACTGCTATCTGGAAGGAAGACACTTTCAGGAAGCACGCCACTATTACACCCAAGCCGAAAACTATGGCACCGCATCAGGCGACTATTCATTCTATCAACTGGCTTTAGTAGCTGGCTTGCAGAAAGATTACGCCGGTAAAGTAACTCTACTCAACCAACTGGCCGTGAAATATCCCCAGTCAGCATATGTGGTTCATGCACTCTATGAAAAAGGACGTTCCTATGTACAGGATAACCGCACCACAGAAGCCATCAGCACATTCCGGGAATTACTGAAAAAATATCCCGAAAGTCCGCTGAGCCGCAAAGCCGCCGCTGAAATCGGCTTGCTATACTACCAATTGGAAGACTATCCCCGTGCCATCGAAGCTTACAAATGGGTTGTAAAAGAATTCCCAGGTAGTGCAGAAGCACGCCTAGCCATGCGCGACCTGAAATCCATCTATGTAGATGCCAACCGGGTGGATGAGTTTGCAGCCTTAGCTGCTTCACTTCCGGGCGGTATCAGCTTTGAGCCAAGCGAACAGGATTCACTGACCTATATCGCAGCAGAACGCATCTATATGAAAGGACAAAAGAACCAGGCTCGTCAAAGTCTAGAGCGTTACCTACAAACCTTCCCTGAAGGATCTTTCAGCCTGAACGCACGCTATTACATCTGTGTCATCGCTAAAGAACAACACGATGAAGCTACTGTGCTGGAGCAATCAGGCAAACTCCTGGAGTTCCCTGATAACCCCTATTCAGAAGAAGCCCTACTGATGCATGCTGAAATCTTGTTTAACCAACAGCAATATGCCGAAGCCATGGCCGACTACAAACAGCTAGTAGCAAAGACTGCTACAAACGAACGCCGTCAGCTAGGACAACTGGGCGTGCTGCGTTGTGCCAAGCTATCCAAGGACGATGTAGAGGTAATCCACGCTGCTACCGCATTATTGAGCGAAGCCAAACTTAGTCCCGAATGGAGAAACGAAGCCTTATATGACCGCGCCATTGCGTACCTTACTCAGCAGGCTCCAGAAAAAGCTATGAGTGATTTGCAACTATTGGCTCAGGATACACGAACCTTATATGGTGCTGAAGCAAAATACCGAGTAGCTCAACTAATGTACAATGCCAAAAACTACCCGGCTGCCGAAAAGGAAATCCTAAATTTCATAGACCAAAGCACTCCACATGCCTATTGGCTAGCCCGAAGCTTTGTCCTTCTCTCAGATGTCTATGTAGCCATGGATAAAAAACTGGATGCCCGCCAATATCTACTCAGTCTGCAACAGAACTATCAGGCTGAAGATGATATTGCCGGCATGATTGAAGAACGATTGAAAAAACTTAATAATGTAAAATGATGCTGAAACAAGATATGACGAAAAAACTCCTTCTGACCACTTTAATAGGCTGCAGCAGTCTGCAGACAATGGCTCAGACACAAGCTAACGATAGCACGGTAAACCGTACAGTAGTCGTGGAACAGGAATATAATCCTACTATCCGAGATGCAGCTAAAATTCATGTGATGCCGGACGTACCGGCAATAAATACCCATAAGAAATCGGCTCAGTTTATTCTGAATGCCCAACCGGTTGCACATATCCAAGCAATGCCTATGCAGGTTTTTTCCAGTGAAATAACACGCAGAAAAGGCTACCCTGGCGAAGTGCAAGTGGCTTATGGCAACCGGGGGCTGTTGGAAGCTTTGGCTGGCTATCAATGGCTGGCTACTCCTCATGATCAGCTGAAAGTAAATCTAAGATTGACCGGACGCGATGGTAAACTAAAACGGCTGGACGATACCAGCAAGTGGAATTCCCATTTTTACCGTACCCAAGCTTCTCTGGATTGGACACACCTTTTCCGTCAAGTCAACTTAAATATAGGAGGTAATTTCGACCTAAGTAATTTCAACTTCCAACCTGGACTGCAAGAAGGAAAACAAAAATTTACAGCAGGTACTCTCCATCTTGGTGTACAAAGCCATGAAGAAGATCGCCCAGTATGGTTCAAGGCAGAGACTGGCGTACAACTTTTCCAACGTCAACAGGATCTGACCTTTGAAGATAGCAAAGAAATCCTAGTACATACACGCGGTGAAGTATCAGCAGCTTTCAACGAAGAACAGCGAATCACTGTGGCCATACAAATGGAAAATGTCTTTTTCCAACAAACTGATTTCGAAAACTACACAGCTCTCGATCTGAACCCTTATTACAGCTGGAAAACTGACGACTGGAATCTTCATGCAGGAGCTCATGTAAACCCTGCTTTTGGATTCGGTAAGAAACTGCGCGTAGCACCCGACGTAACAGTTCAATATATGGCGGGTGACAACCACATCCTATATACACAAGCCACCGGAGGGAAACTACTCAATGACTACAGCCGCTTGCAAATACTATCTCCCTATAGCCAGCTAGATACCCAATTGGAGGCTACCTATGAACAAATCAATGCCGCTGTTGGAGTAAAAGGGAGTCCATTGGCAGGGTGGTGGTTCCATGTATATGGCGGATATCAAAACCTAAAAGACGACCTGATAGAAGGAGTAGCCTTTAGCAACGAGCATACCCAGAATGTGTACGGAGGAGTAGAAACCCGTTACGACTACAAAGATCTATTCTTCCTGCATCTGCATGGTACTTACCGACACTGGGAGGCCAACAATGAGTCCGCACTACTCTTTAAGCCCAGTATCGAGGCCCAAATCAACCTGGGATTCCGCCCGATCCATCCGCTGCAGGTCAATCTAGGCTACCAACATCAGATACGCGAAAAAGTAGCTGGAGAGAAACTGGACGACGTATGTAATCTCCATGCTGCCGTGCAGTATGATTTCCTCCCCAACATCAACTTCTATGCCCGATTCTCTAACCTGCTGAACCAGGACTACCAAGAACAATGGGGGTGGCAAGCTGCCGGATTTAGTTTCCTAGGAGGTGTCAAATTCCGCTTCTAAGCCGGTTTTTTTATTAATTTCTATTATATTATAAGGTGAAAATAGGCTTTTTTTCTACTTTTGCGACCGATACATAAGACAGAATACTTAATATTAAAAAAATATGCAGAAAAACCTGGTGATTGTGGAGTCTCCGGCAAAGGCAAAAACCATTGAGAAATTCTTGGGGAAAGACTTCAAGGTATTGTCGAGCTACGGACACATCCGTGACTTGAAAAAAAAGGAATTCAGCATCGATGTGAACGATGATTTCAAGCCCAACTACGAGATTCCAACAGATAAACGAAAAGTGGTGACTGAACTCAAGGAAGAAGCAGAACAGGCTACAACCGTATGGCTGGCTTCCGATGAGGACCGCGAAGGAGAAGCTATTGCATGGCACCTCTACGAAGTGCTGAAACTGCAACCTGAACATACAAAACGAATCGTATTTCATGAAATTACCAAAGGAGCAATCCTAAATGCCATCGAAAATCCACGTCAGATTGATATCAATCTAGTCAACGCGCAACAAGCACGACGCATTTTGGACCGCATTGTGGGCTTCGAACTGTCGCCCGTACTTTGGAAAAAAGTCAAACCAGCACTCTCGGCCGGACGTGTACAGTCGGTAGCGGTACGACTTATTGTGGAACGCGAACGCGAAATACATGCTTTCCAGACAGAAGCTGCCTACCGAGTTACAGCTATATTCCTAGTACCGGATACAGAGGGCAAGGAAGTAGAACTGAAAGCCGAACTGGGACGCCGTTTCAAAACCAAAGAAGAAGCACTGGCCTTCCTGGAACACTGCCGAACTGCAGAATACACCATTAGCGACATCAATACCCGACCGTTGAAAAAAAGTCCGGCAGCACCTTTCACCACCTCAACTCTACAACAGGAAGCTGCCCGCAAATTGGGTTTTACTGTGGCTCAGACTATGATGATTGCCCAGCGCCTGTATGAATCAGGACACATCACTTATATGCGTACCGACTCGGTAAATCTCTCTGAATTTGCACTGAAATCCAGTCAGGAAACCATCAGCAAACTAATGGGAGAAAAGTATGTGAAGACTCGCCATTATGCTACCAAAACCAAAGGTGCCCAAGAAGCCCACGAAGCCATCCGTCCTACCAATATGGAAAATGCCAAGATGGAAGGAAATCTACAGGAACGCAAGCTGTATGATTTAATTTGGAAACGCACCATTGCTTCGCAAATGGCCGATGCAGAAGTGGAAAAAACAACTGTAACCATTATGGTGAGCCAGGAAGAAGAAACTTTCACAGCTACGGGTGAAGTCGTAAAATTTGATGGTTTCCTACGAGTGTACCGTGAATCATATGATGATGATGTGGAACAGGAAGATGCAGACGGACTACTGCCTCCACTGAAAATAGGCCAAAAACTAATGCGCTGTGATATAACAGCTACCGAACGCTTTACCCAACATCCGGCACGCTACACAGAAGCCAGTCTGGTACGCAAACTGGAAGAATTGGGTATCGGACGTCCGTCTACTTATGCTCCGACCATCTCCACGATCCAACAACGTGAATATGTAGAAAAAGGCGATAAGCCTGGTGTGGAACGTAATTACACAGTCTTGACCCTGGAAAATGACCAACTGGACATACTGACACGCACAGAAATGGCCGGTGCTGAAAAAGCAAAGTTATATCCAACTGATACCGGTACTGTAGTGAATGATTTCCTGCTGGAATACTTCCCGAAAATTATGGATTACAATTTCACAGCCCGTGTGGAAAAACAGTTCGACGAGATTGCAGAAGGTAAAAAAGTCTGGACGTCCATCCTCGGTAAATTCTATCAAGATTTCCATCCTTCGGTAGAAACGACGTTAGCTACTAAAAGTGAACACAAAGCCGGTGAACGTGTATTGGGTACTGAACCGAAAAGCGGCAAACAAGTATCAGTAAAAATCGGACGTTTTGGTCCGGTGGCACAAATCGGTACAGCTGATGATGAAGAAAAGCCTCGCTTTGCTCAGCTAAAGAAAGAAATGAGCATTGAGACCGTAACATTGGAAGAAGTTCTGGATCTGTTTAAACTGCCTCGCACAGTAGGAGTATTCGAAGATAAGATCATCACCATAGGAGCCGGACGTTTTGGTCCCTATATCCATTATGACAAGTTATATGTGTCACTGCCCAAAGAAGAGGATCCGTTAACCATTACACTGGAAACTGCGATAGAACTCATCAAAGCAAAAGAACAAGCAGAAGCCCAAAAGCATCTCAAAAAATTTGATGAAGAGCCTGAGCTGGAAATCCTCAATGGACGATATGGCCCATATATTGCATACAAAGGCAACAACTACCGCATACCGAAAGATATTGTTCCACAAGATTTGAGTCTGCAGGCCTGCCTAGATTTAGTTAAGCTACAGGAAGAGAAAGGCAGCACCAAAACAAAACGTGGACGCTATGCTAAAAAGGCCAAAAGCTGATAAGTTGCTATAAACAGCTGAAGCATGATCAAAAAATAAGGCTCGAAAAAAAATCGAACCTTATTTTTTTGATATATAACTAGCAAATGATTACATACGTTCAGGAACTTCAATACCCAGCAATCCCATGCCCAAGCGAACAATCTTGGCTACATTCTGTGACAAAGCCAGGCGGAACACCTTCACAGCCTCATTTTCTTCACGCAGAATGCTGAAATCATGATAGAACTGATTATACTCCTTCACTAAGTCGTAACAATAGTTGGCAATGCCCGACGGACTATAATCCGTACCGGCCTGCTTCACCACAGCAGCAAAATCAGCTATCAGTTGAATCAGACCTTCTTCCTTCTCACTCAGTTCGATGCCAACAGGCAACTGTGCCGGCACCTCAATACCAGCGTCTTTTGCCTTACGCAATACCGATTGGATACGGGCATAAGTATACTGAATAAAAGGACCTGTATTACCATTAAAGTCAATAGATTCTTTGGGATTGAAAGTCATATTCTTGCGAGCATCTACTTTCAGAATAAAATACTTCAAAGCCCCCAACCCTACGATGCGTGCAATATCGTCCGCTTCTGCCTGAGTCAAACCATCTAATTTACCCAATTCGCCAGATGTATCTTTAGCAGTCTGAATCATTTCCTCCATCAAATCATCAGCATCCACCACGGTGCCTTCACGGCTCTTCATCTTTCCTTCGGGCAGTTCCACCATTCCATAGGAGAAGTGTACCAGACTCTTACCCCATTCAAAACCTAGTTTATCGAGCAAGATAGAGAGAACTTGGAAGTGATAATTCTGCTCATTTCCTACCACATAAATCATCTTATCAATAGGGAAGTCAGCAAAACGCAATTTAGCCGTACCGATATCCTGCGTCATATAGACAGAAGTACCGTCAGCACGGAGCAACAGCTTGTGGTCCAGCCCTTCGCCCGTCAGATCAGCCCAAACCGAGCCATCATCCTTACGGTAGAAGAATCCTTTTTCCAGGCCCTCCATAACCTTTTCCTTTCCTTCAAGATAAGTATCAGATTCGTAATAAATCTTATCGAACGATACCCCCATCATGCGGTACGTTTCATCAAAACCAGCATAAACCCAGTCATTCATACGTTTCCATAAGCCACGCACTTCCGGATCATTTGCTTCCCACTTCACCAGCATTTCACGGGCTTCTTTCATCAGCGGAGATTCTGCTTCTGCTTTAGCCTTTGCTTCTTCTTCCGTCAATCCTTGAGCCAGATATTGAGCAGTCAGTTCTTTCACTTCTGCTTTATAATGCTTATCGAACGCTACATAGTAATCCCCAATGAGATGATCCCCCTTCTTGCCCGACGATTCAGGTGTTTCCCCGTTGCCATACTTGAGCCAGGCCAGCATAGATTTACAGATATGAATACCACGGTCATTCACAATGTTCGTCTTCACCACCTTATTGCCATTGGCGGCCAGGATATTGGCCAAAGCATTACCCAACAAATTATTACGCACATGCCCCAAGTGAAGCGGTTTATTAGTATTGGGAGAAGAATATTCAATCATCACCAGCGGAGACTGTTCCGTAGCAGCTGTAATACCATATTGAGCATCAGCATGAATTTCGTTAAGCAACTCAATCCAAGCCGAAGAAGCAATGGTTAGGTTCAAGAATCCTTTGATGACATTGAAAGCAGCTACCATCGGTTCATTTGCCTTCAGATATTCGCCAATCTCCTGGGCCGTCTGTTCCGGTCCTTTTTTAGACATGCGCAAAAAAGGAAATACCACTAACGTGAGATGGCCTTCAAATTCTTTTTTGGTCTTTTGCAACTGCACTTGTGCGGCAGGAACTTCCTGTCCGTAAAGCGCTTTCAGTCCGTCTCTGACGGAGGTAAGCAATTTCTGTTCAATATTCATAATTATAATTAGATGTTGAAATTTCGCTTCAGTAAATCAGGCTACAAAGTTAGCCAAAAAAACGCTGAAAATGCAGATTCATCTGTCTAAAAATCTGCATTTTCAGCGTTTTTCTGCTCAAAAAAAGATAAAAAACAGTTCTTTTTTTGAGCAGAAAGAAGAGAGTCAACTCAAAAGCAAGTCTGTTCCAGCTTTGAATTTTACACTTTTCTTGGCCGGAATTTCAATTTTCTGCTTAGTAGCTGGATTTATACCCGTGCGAGCCGCACGCTCCGTAACTGAAAAAGTACCAAACCCCACTAAGGAAACTTTATCTCCAGCCTTTAGTGCCTTTTCTACACTGACTAAAAAAGCTTCTAAAGCCTTCTGACATTCTACTCTAGTCAGCCCGCTTTCTAATGCCATAACATGAATCAATTCTCCTTTATTCATACTGCCTTTACATTTAAAAAATTACACAATTATCTACTTCTACCTTACTTTAACTTCCACAAAAATAGAGCAATAATTCTGAATAACAAATAAAGTTTTTAAAAAATCAAAACTCTCTGAGGAAAAAAAACAGAATAGTCTGTCTTTTTTCTCTCAATACCGGAAATTTATTCGTATTTTTGTACCCCATTGAACCAAAAAAACAAGATTTATGAATAATATTCCAACCATAACCAAGAATTTACTAATCATCAATATATTAGTATTTTTCAGCATGTTCGTAGCAGAAAAGTACCATATTGATTTAAACCAATATTTAGGACTCCACTTTGTATTGTCCGACCATTTTAATATCTCACAGTTCATTACCTACATGTTTATGCATGGCGGTTTCAGCCATCTTTTCTTCAATATGTTTGCTGTGTGGATGTTTGGACGTATACTGGAACAGGTTTGGGGTCCTCAACGCTTTCTGACGTATTATTTGGTGTGCGGCATTGGGGCCGGTCTTATCCAAGAGTTAGTCACTGGTATCAGCTATGCCACCTTACAGACAGGCATCAGCCCCGAAGTAATGGATACCATTCAGCGAGAAGGAGCCTCCATCCTGCAACGGGGTATGAATTACTCAGATCCTATCCTGGGCCATCTCAATGCCACCCTCAATGGATTTACAGTAGGTGCTTCAGGCGCCGTCTATGGTATCCTGCTGGCTTTTGGCATGATCTTCCCCAACCAGGAAATGTATATATTCCCACTGCCAGTACCCATCAAAGCCAAGTATTTTGTGATAGGCTATGCACTCATTGAACTCTACTCTGGGCTAGCCAACAACCCAGCTGACAACGTAGCTCACTTTGCCCATCTGGGAGGCATGATTTTTGGATTCCTACTCATTATATATTGGCGAAAAAAGAACAGAAACAATGGCTTCTATTATAACTGATTTAAAAGAGACCTTCCGCAACGGAAACATTCATGTCCGGCTCATTTTCATCAATGCTGCCGTATTTGTACTGATGGCCTTTATCAGCATCTTCCTGCAATTGTTTAACATTGCAGAAATTCAGCTATTTGAATGGCTGGAAATGCCAGCTTCGCTGATCCAGTTTTTATATCAGCCCTGGTCTTTACTAACTTACATGTTTATGCATGCAGGCATTCTTCATATCCTGTTCAACATGTTATGGCTCTACTGGTTTGGCGAATTGTTCTTGCAATTCTTCTCAGCCAAACACCTGCGCGGGCTCTATATTTTAGGAGGATGTAGCGGCGGATTACTTTATCTGGCTGCCTATAACGTGTTTCCTTATTTCGAACCGTTGATTCCCTACTCCTACCTACTGGGAGCATCGGCCTCTGTACTGGCTGTGGTTACAGCTACTGCTTACCGAGAGCCAAACTATCCCATCCGATTGCTACTGCTCGGAACCATGAAACTGAAACATATGGCTTGGATGGTTATCGGTCTGGATCTGCTGTTTATTACTTCTAGCAATGCCGGCGGACACATCGCTCACTTGGGAGGAGCATTGGCCGGACTGGCTTTTGCAGCCCAGCTCAGTAAAGGGCACGATCTGACTCATTTCATCAATTACATACTGGATACCTTGCTATCTTGGACTGACCGTCAACCCAGAAAGCCCAAAATGAAGGTAAACTATGGGAAAAGACAAAGCGATTACGATTATAATGCCCGCAAGAAAGCGCAAAATGAAGAAATAGACCGCATCTTGGATAAACTCCGGAAATCGGGCTATGAGAGCCTGACAACTGAAGAGAAAAAAAGTCTCTTTGATGCCAGCAAACGCTAAATATTTATCATCAATCTTATATCTTAATATTATGCTGAGAAAAAATTTTTTAATTCTAGCTACTACTTGTATGATGTACTCATGCACCACAACTACGGAAAGCAATCCGTTTATGAGCGAGTTTCAAACCCCGTTTGGTGTGCCCCCGTTCGACCAAATCAAAACGGAACACTATGAACCGGCTTTTATGAAAGGTATAGAAGAACAAAATGCCAATATTGAAGCCATTATCAATAATTCAGAAGCCCCTAATTTCAAAAATGTCATTGCTGCTTTAGATAACAGCGCTCCCATCCTGGACCGCGTAGCAGGGGTGTTCTACAACCTGACTGCTGCTGAAACCAATGATGAACTGACCAATTTATCCATGAAACTGGCTCCTACTTTATCTGAGCATAGTGATAACATCCAACTGAACCAAGCTCTTTTCAACAAAGTCAAAAAAGTCTACTTAATGAAAGACAGTATTCAGATGACTCAAGAACAAAGACGTCTGTTGGAAAACACATACCAAGATTTCGTGCGTGCAGGAGCCAACCTGAACAACGAACAGCAAACCCGCCTACGCGAAATCAATAAACAACTTTCTATGTTAGCTATTCAGTTTGACAACAATCTGTTAAACGAAAACAATGAATACCAGCTGCTGGTTGATAAAGAATCAGAATTGAGCGGTCTGCCACAATGGCTCAAGGAAAGCGCTGCTGCTGAAGCCCGCGCCATCGGGCAGGAAGGCAAATGGCTCTTTACCCTGCATAACGCCAGCCGGTTACCTTTACTGCAATATGCCGATAACCGCAACCTGCGTGAACGCATCTATAAAGCCTATATCGAACGGGGTAACCACCATGACAAAAACGACAATAAAAAAATCATTACCGATATCGTAACCCTCCGTCTGGAAAAAGCCAAACTGCTGGGATATGATTGCTATTCATCGTTCGTACTCGATGAAACCATGGCCAAAACACCGGCTACGGTCATGAACTTCCTGAATAATCTTTGGGGATATGCCTTGCCAAAAGCCAAAGAAGAAGCACGCGAACTACAAAAAATGATGGATAAAGAAGGTAAAGGTGAAAAACTGGAAGCCTGGGACTGGTGGTACTATACCGAAAAACTGCGCAAGGCCAAGTATGACTTGGAAGAAGCTGAAATCAAGCCCTACTTTAAACTAGAAAATGTACGCGAAGGCGCTTTTGCTGTAGCCAACAAACTCTACGGCATTACCCTGACTCCACTAAATAACATACCTGTATACCATCCCGATGTGGAAGTGTTTGAGGTAAAAGACGCTGACGGTTCTCACTTAGGTATCTTCTATGTAGACTATTTCCCCCGCGCCGGAAAAAGTGGCGGTGCTTGGATGAACAATTACCGCGAACAACAAGGAGACATCCGTCCGATCGTATGCAACGTAGCCAGTTTCACCAAACCGGTAGGCAACACTCCCTCACTCTTGACATTGGATGAGGTGGAAACTCTTTTCCATGAATTTGGTCATGCCTTGCACGGCTTGCTGACCCAATGTGAATACAAAGGTATTTCAGGAGCTAATGTGGTACGTGACTTTGTAGAGCTCCCTTCTCAAATCAATGAGCATTGGGCTACAGAACCCGAAGTACTGAAAATGTATGCCAAACACTATCAGACAGGTGAAACAATTCCCGATGAACTGATTGAAAAGATACAGAAACAAAAGACATTCAATCAAGGATTCATGACAACCGAACTGTTGGCTGCTTCTATCCTTGACATGAACTTACACAATCTGACTGATACCCAAGGACTGGATGTAGTAGCTTATGAAAAAGAAGCTATGGACAAACTGGGACTCATCCCGCAAATAGCGCCGCGCTACCGTACTACTTATTTCAGTCACATTACAGGAGGTTATGCAGCAGGATACTACAGCTACCTGTGGGCCAATGTATTAGATAACGATGCCTTTGAAGCATTCAAAGAACACGGTATCTTTGATTTACATACAGCCAACCAGTTCAGAAAAAACATCTTGGAAAAGGGAAACAGCGAAGAAGCTATGACTTTATACCGTAATTTCCGTGGAGCAGAACCTCAACTGGAACCCATGTTAAAAAACCGCGGAATGAAATAAGAATGCAAATATTTGAGTTTCTTTTATTTCCGTATGTGAAAAAAAAACTATATTTGCAGCCTTGTATGAATTCGAAATTCAATAAATTATAATAATAATAAACTAAAACTAACATGCAAAACAAAGGATTTGTAAAGGTTTTTGCGTTACTGCTCACCCTGGTGTGCATCTTCTACCTTTCTTTCTCTTTTGTCACTCGCCACTATACAAACAAGGCATATGAGCTGGCAAATGGAAATGAAAAAGTAGCGCAAGATTACCTGGATTCTCTGGCAAATGAGAAAGTGTGGCTATGGAACTGGTCACTGAAAGATTGCCGCGAAATGGAAATCAGTTTGGGTCTGGACCTGAAGGGTGGTATGAACGTTATCCTCGAAGTTTCTGTACCCGATGTCATCAAAGCATTGGCTGACAACAAGACAGACGAAGCTTTCAACATAGCTTTGGCCAATGCAGCAAAACAGGCCACAGCCAGCCAAGATGATGTCATTACATTATTCGTAAAAGAATATCACAAACAAGCTCCCAATGCTTCGCTGGCACAACTGTTTGCCACTCAGCAGCTGAAAGATAAAGTCAACCAGAAATCAACTGACGCTGAAGTAGAAAAAGTAATCCGCGAAGAAGTAAAAGCAGCTGTAGATAACTCATACAATGTGCTCCGCACTCGTATCGACCGCTTTGGTGTAGTTCAACCTAACATCCAAAGCTTGGAAGATAAAATGGGACGCATCATGGTGGAACTGCCGGGTATCAAAGAACCTGAACGTGTAAGAAAATTACTTCAAGGTTCTGCTAACTTGGAGTTTTGGGAAACTTATAATGCCAAAGATGTAGCTCCTTATATGCAGTCAGCTGATGCAAAACTGCGCACACTCCTGGCTGATGACGCCTCTACTAAAGTGGAAGAAATTCAAGCAACTGTTAGCAAAACAGACAGTTTAGCTGCAGCGCTGAAAGGCAATAATGCTCAGCAAACGGCCAATCTGGAACAAATCAAGAAAGAACATCCGTTGCTCGCCATCCTACAGGTAAACCCCAACGGAGGTCCGGTAGTAGGTTATGCTAACTACAAGGATACAGCCGAAGTAAACAAATACTTAAACATGAAAGCCATCAAATCTGACCTGCCGAAAGATTTGAAACTGAAATGGGGTGTTGCTCCGGTATCTTTCGATCCAAAGGCTCAGACTTTTGAACTCTATGCGATCAAAGCTACTGAACGCAATGGAAAAGCACCGTTGGAAGGTGATGTCGTAGTAGACGCTACTGACGAGTTCGACCAATATGGTCATCCGGCTGTCAGCATGGTGATGAACACCGATGGTGCTCGCCGCTGGGCTCAACTCACTAAGCAGAACATAGGACGCAACATTGCTATCGTTTTGGATGGTTATGTATATTCTGCACCGAATGTAAGCAATGAAATCACAGGCGGTCGTTCACAGATTACCGGTCACTTTACTCCGGAAGAAGCCAAAGACTTGGCCAATGTATTGAAATCAGGTAAGATGCCGGCTCCTGCCCACATTGTACAGGAAGATATCGTAGGTCCGTCATTGGGTCAGGCATCCATCAATGCAGGTATCGTATCATTCATCGTAGCTTTGGTGCTGCTGATGATTTACATGTGCTCTATGTATGGTGTTATCCCGGGTATGATTGCCAACGGTGCCTTGATTCTGAACCTGTTCTTTACATTAGGTATTCTCTCATCCTTCCAAGCAGCCTTGACCATGTCTGGTATTGCCGGTATGGTATTGTCATTGGGTATGGCAGTGGATGCAAACGTATTGATCTATGAACGTACTAAAGAAGAACTTCGCGCTGGTAAAGGTGTGAAGAAAGCTTTGGCTGATGGTTATTCCAATGCCTTCTCAGCTATCTTTGACTCTAACTTGACTTCTATCATTACGGGTATCATCCTGTTCAATTTCGGTACAGGTCCGATCCGTGGTTTTGCCACTACTCTGATTATCGGTATCCTGATTTCGTTCTTTACCGCAGTCTTCATGACTCGCTTGGTTTATGAACACTTCATGAGCAAAGACAAGTTGCTGAACCTGACTTTCTGTACCGGTATATCCAAGAACCTGATGGCCAACACCCACTTCGACTTCATGGGTCGTAACAAAATTTGGATGACCATTACAGGAGCTGCTCTGGTAGTCTTTATGGGCTTCCTGATGACACGCGGTCTGAGTCAAAGTATTGACTTTACAGGTGGACGTAACTTCAAGGTACAGTTTGAGAAAGAAACTGAACCCGAACAAGTACGCGAACTCATTGCCAGCAAGTTTGGTGATGCCAACGTAAGCGTTATTGCTATTGGTACCGATAAGAAAACCGTACGTATCAGCACCAACTACCGCATTGAAGAAGAAGGTAACAACGTAGACTCTGAAATCGAAGCTTACTTATATGAAACACTGAAGCCGTTATTAACTCAGGATATCTCATTGGAGACCTTCATCGACCGTGAAAATCATACAGGTGGTAGTATCATCAGTTCACAGAAAGTAGGTCCGAGCATTGCTGACGACATCAAGGTATCAGCTATCTGGTCTGTAGTATTGGCTCTGATTGCCATTGGTCTGTACATCCTGTTGCGTTTCCGCAACATTGCTTACAGTATTGGTTCTGTAGCCGCTCTGGCTTGCGACACTATCATGATTTTGGGTATGTACTCCATCTGGTGGGGTATCGCTCCTTTCTCTCTGGAGATTGACCAGACTTTCATCGGTGCTATCCTGACCGCTATCGGTTACTCTATCAATGATAAGGTGGTAATCTTTGACCGTGTTCGTGAATTCTTCGGTCTCTATCCGAAACGTGACAAGCTGCAGTTGTTCAACGACTCACTGAACACAACCTTGGCTCGTACCATCAATACCTCACTGAGTACCTTGATTGTATTGCTGTGTATCTTCATCCTCGGTGGTGATTCTATCCGCAGCTTTGCCTTCGCCATGATTCTAGGTGTGGTATTCGGTACCTTGTCTTCTCTGTTCATAGCTTCTCCGATTGCTTACATGATGATCAAGAAGAACAACGAAGAAACAGAAAACAACTAATAAAATTTCTATAAAAAAGAGGATGTATCTGCATAATGGATACATCCTCTTTTTTATGCATTAAACTCTCATACCAATCTATACAGAGCATGGCATTCCATGACTTCCCCAGGCATTCAATCACCCTCTAAAAGCAAATCTATTTTCCGGCATATACATTGAAGCACTGTCTTATCAGCAACGGTCATCACACACATGCCCTGCATTTGCGGCAACACATCATATTTGAACGGGGATTTCAGAACAAGAGAAACACAAAAAAAATTTTTGCCGCCCTGACTAATCAGGCTGTCTTTCTTAATTTCCGAAACCAGACCATAATTATAACCATACTCTTGTACTGCAAATCCTTCCAGTTCCACACAGACTTCTGCTCCTTTTTTTATGCGGTTGACATAACGGAAAGGGATATAGGCATCCGCCTGTATGCTTTGCCGATTTACCGATGTTACGATGGCCACAGCACGAATATTCTCCGGATAAGGAACCAGCATGGCTGCTACGAAAAGCAACACCAGCAGCAACAAAATGTAGACTGTTCCTCCAGTCACCAACTCGGAAGGCACTTTTCTGATGATATTCCGCGTCTTCTCACTTCGCAATTCTATGTTATCATATTCTGTCATATACGATTTTCCTCCACATAATTAGTTTCCCAATTCCAACTGATTCTTCACCAGATTGTAGTAAGTCCCTTGCCGGGCGATAAGCGAAGCATGGTTTCCTACTTCTACGATGCGTCCCTTGTCCATCACAATAATCTGGTCGGCATCTTTCACTGTGCTCAGGCGATGAGCTACCACAACAACCGTACGTCCTAAGTAGAAATCATGAAGATTCTCCACGATAACCCGCTCGTTTTCAGCATCCAGCGCATTGGTAGCCTCATCCAGAAAAATATAAGGAGGATTCTTGTAAATGGCACGCGCAATGAGGATGCGTTGTTTTTGTCCCTGGCTCAACCCGATGCCGTCGGGGCCTATCTGTGTATTGTACTTCAACGGCAACTGTTCGGCAAAGCCTCTGACATTAGCTATTTCTACAGCACGCTTCAGACGGTCGAAACTCACTTCTCCGTCATCCACTGCAATGTTTTTGGCTATGCTTTCCGAAAAAATAACCCCATCCTGCATCACCACTCCACACCGATTGCGCCAACCTTTCAGATGATATTGTTCAAGATTGGCATTTCCGATTCGGACCGTTCCTTCCTGTACCGGATAATATCCTAACAACAACTTCAATAAGGTGGTTTTTCCGCTGCCCGACGCGCCTACAATGGCAGTAGTTTTCCCATAAGGAATGGTGAAACTAATTCCCTGTAATGTCCACTGCGGATTATGCGGATCGTATTTGAAACTGACATTATCGAATATCAGATCTGCACCACCCTTAGCCGGAACCATCAAGTTGCGCTCCTCACTTTCCTCGTTCTTTATTTCATGTATTTCATTGATACGCTCTAAGCTTATCCTGACATCCTGTAAAGAGTAGAGGAACTTCATCAACTGTTCCACCGGACTGTTCAATTGCCCGATGATATATTGCACGGCAAGCATCATACCCAGCGTCATATTTCCTTGTATAACGGTTGCAGCGGCAACCACGGTAATGACCATATTCTTCACTTCATTGATGAAGATGCAGCCGGCCTCCTGTTTTTGTTGCAGTTTCAGGCTTTTCATCTGCACGTCGAAGAGGTCAGCCTGCACGTCTTCCCACTCCCAACGCCTCCGTCGTTCACAATCCTGCAGCTTGATTTCCTGCATAGACGTAATGAACTGATAGGTCTTGGCATTGTTCATTGCCTGCCGTTCAAACAATTCATAATCCAGTACTTTCCTTTTATTCAGGAATAAGGCCATCCAACCACCGTAAAGCAGGCTTCCCAAGAAAAAAACGGCGAATATAAGCCAGTTATAACACAAAAGGACCATGCCGAATATCACAAAATTCAGCAAAGAGAACATGACGGTCAGTGTCTGCGTGGTCAGAAACTGTTCCACCCGTTTGTGGTCACCCATCCGTTGCAGCAAGTCGCCCATCAGCTTGGTGTCGAAGAACGACATCGGCAGTTTCAGCAGCTTGATGAAAAAATCCGAAGTCAGCGAGATGTTAATGCGCATACTGATGTGCAACAGCAGCCAGCGGCGTATAAAGTCAACGCTTGTCCGGCTGATGGTAAGTACCAGTTGTCCCAACAATATCAGCCAGACAATAGTGAGGTTTTGGTACGTGATGCCCACATCAACTATGGCTTGGGTAAGAAAAGGCATTACCAGCTGGATAAGGCTGCCCACCAGCAGTCCCAGCAAGATTTGTCCGAAATACTTCCGATGCTGCCTGATGTAGCCGAACAGAAAACCGAAAGAGCGCTGCTCCCGGCATCGCCTCTTCATCTCCTCTCTGCCTTCAAATGCAGGAGTAGGGTTCAAAAACATAACGATGCCTTTCTCTGCACCTTGTGATTGGGTGCTGAGCCAGCCTCGCTTAAACTCTTCTTCCGTATATTCCACCCGTCCTTTCCCAGGATCGGCTACGCAATACAGACATCCCCTCCTTCTTTTCTTCACCCGATAGAGCACCACAAAATGATTCTGGTTCCAATGTACAATGCAAGGCAACTCGGATCTGTCCAGTTGCTCTATCGTAGCTCGCCCGCAAATGGTATGCAGCCCTAACTTCTCAGCCGCCTGGCTGATGCCGAGCAACGACACACCTTCGTTGGTGGCAAAACATAATTCGGAAAGTTCGGCAAGGGTGTACTCCTTACCATAATATTTGCAAATCATTTGCAGACAGGCAATGCCGCACTGCATGGAATCGTGCTGGATGTAAACGGGGAATTTACGCATTGATATACTCTGTTATCAGTTTATTATTCTATTAAGTTCTTCTGCATTTCCTTTATTGCGTTGAAATATGTTCTTAAAATTGTTGAGATTGTATTTGATGGAAATATTTATATTCCTGCTATCTGGATCTAATATTTTTTGTGACCACACATTATTGATGTTAGAGGTTGAGTTAGCATTCATTTTGTGCAGAATATCATTGAAGGAAATAACTACTTGCAGTCTGTTGTCCTTGAAGAATGTTTTCATTATTCCTAAACTTAGGGCATAAGCCGGTTTCATTTCAGTTCCCAATGAATTGAATTTTGATGTGATATTGAAATCGCAAAAAAGCATTGTTTTCTTATATACATCAAACTGATTCACAGTAGAGAGAAAAAATCGGGGATGCAATGCTTCGTTTTTTTCTCCTAAAAAGGGAACTTTTGTCACATCATATTGTATAGAACCGTTATAAGCAAAACGGTATAATCCCCATTTGTCAGAGTAACTGGCCGATAAAGTACAGTAAGAGACATCTATGTTTATAGGAGCATTGACAAGACTTCCTTTGAGTTGAGCATCAGGTTGAAACACATACATGGAAAAGTTCTTTTTAGAAGTGTAACTGGCCTCAACTGAGAATTTCCGATGCAAAACACAAGCTAAATATATGTTATGCGAATTCATAATCTTTAATGTCGGATTACCTTTTTCGTATAGCATTGCATTTATATAGCGAATGATCGGGGACAGTTGGCTGAAACTGGGCCTTTTGCTTTTATTGTTGTAACCTCCTACCAAAATGCAGTTGGGAGAAAGACTATATTCCAGGTCTATAGACGGATATAAAGTAAAGTCATTCTCTTTATACAAGTTCTCACCGTTTTGGCTGTAGTTGGCATTTATGTATTCACCCCGTATTCCTGCCGATACATAAAGTTTTTGAAATTGCCGGTCAACCATCAGGTATCCGGCAAGTACACCGTCTTTCAAAGATGTCTTGTCTTTATAGAAATAACTTCCATCCAACGGATTGAATGAATCTGAACATCCTGTATTATTTGTATTTACATACTTTCCTCCAAGCTGTAGTCCGTAATTCCCGAAGATATTTCTCTTATAATCCACTTTCAGAGTAGCTACTTTGTAATTATTGTCCCCGAGAATCTGGTTAAACAGATTTCCGTCTGTATTTATCAGGCTGCCAAGAGTGTTTTTTGAATAAATATATCCGCCGGATAAAGACAGGGAGTTACCTCTCTCATTCTTATGGCTATACATCAGTTCTATGTTGTGAATCTGGCTTTTATCTTTTATATGCTGATCTGTAGTATGCACAATTGCTTGGTCATCCAGCAGGGTACATTCATCCGTATTGGCATTGCTCCGGCCATTGTCAGCATCCAATGTGTATTGCAGGTTAAAACTGTTCTTTTCATTCAATTTGTATGTGGTGCTGAAAATGACATTGTGTATGTTGGAATGACCGCTTGCGTAATTATCCGAACTGTTTTTGCTGATTAAACCGTAAGTGGAAGCATCATAGAGCCTATATTGATTGTTGGCTGATTCTTTGGAACGGTTATCATTAAACCGATAAGAAATGAAATGTGACCATTTGCCATGCAATATGTTTGTATTGATTCCTTCTCTGTTGCTATACCTACGGGCAAATGTCGAGTTATGAGTCAGTTGGGAAGACACATAATCTTTTAGGCTTGTAATTGTTGTGATGAGAATGACACTGTTGTATTGCGAACCATATTCTGCGGAAGGATGTGTATCTATACTGACTTCTTTAATTTGTTCTGGTTGAAGGACTTCCAGTTCCGATTGTGAACGTATCTCTCTACCGTTTAATATTATGAGAGGTTTTCCTTTTCCTATCACAGAGATTTGTCCGCCTACAAACAACACACCCGGTAGAAAAGATAAGACGTCCAATGAACTGGGCTGGTTCTTAAGTAGCGACTTGCTCACATTTAATGTATATTTCCCTTGTTTCATTGTCAACGGATTTTGTTTGGAAGTTATTACTACTTCATTTAAGGTAATGTTTTCTTGGTGTAGTGTAAGATTACCTATGTCCAGCACATCATTGTGGTTTAGCTGTATACGCGTCTGATAGGTTTGGTAACCCACGCCTGAAACGACAAGTCTGTAATCTCCTTGTTCTAGGTGGTCAATAGAGAAAGCCCCCTGCAAGTTAGTGATAGTTCCTGAAACAAATGTAGAATCTTTATCTTGATACAATACGACATTTACATAGGGAACAGCCTCTTTATACTCGTCTGTCAACCTTCCTTTTACAGACTGTGCCTTTAGGGTGCAAACAATACTAAACAATAAACAAAAAAGAATGATGCGGAACAAATTCATAATTTATACATTTTAAATAATGATTAAAAATGAAGGTGCATTACTCTCTTCAATACACCTTCATTACACTTTTAATTACTGCAAGACAGAGATTAGTCATTAGTAATTGTAGTGGTGGTAGTAGTAGTGGTAGTAGTAGTGGTATTACCAGTACTATCTGTGGTAGTGGTAGTCGTTGTGGTAGTAACTGTCACCACTTTACCACCTACAATAGCCAACATTTCATTTTCATTCAAAAGTTCCATAATTTTCGTATAATTTATATTCTACACCTACTCATCAGCTTTTCGGCATCCGCTCCCAAATTTAGGCAGGATGGGGACTGCACTATTTAAATAGATTTACCGGTTTCAATTTCACATATTAAGATAGGGTTAATCGTCCTCATCCAAATCCAGAGTTTCAATCCAGCACCACTGATCTTTTATCCAAACCCATTTGCCGCCCTTGATTTGCGACATTTCTGCTTCTGAAAGTTGTTGCATTTCTGTTACATCCATCGTTCTATTATTTTTTTGATTTCTGACGTTGCAAAGTAAATGATTTCTACTGAGGTGGTTGATAATAATTGGATAATCATTTTATAATAAATTCAAGGCAATTTGATTATCTTTGCGCACTATCTTGATTATAATTATGAAAAGGTATTATTACATCACCCTTGCTGCAGTATTTGCAATAGGCTTGTTACAAACGTTTTATGTAATAAGCTTATACAATCGTTATATGGATGAAAATATAGTATGGATAAATGAACAGCTTCACATTAGCATTGACAAAGAATGGCATATACGCGATGTGAAATCGGAAGGAAGAATACCTATAAAAGGACAATACCTCACGGTAAAATTCATAGAAGAAATGACTCCACAGGAGATAGATAGTTTAACCCGCCTACACCCTTTACCTCGGAAACAGCCGATATATAATGTAGATGATGCCAGAAAGAGGGGGGTCGCGAATACAACAATGGAACTTATTTCCCAAATGCAACAAGACGAACTATTTAAAAAAGGGTATCCTGTACAACTTCCGATTTTGGACAGCGTTTTTGCAGAAGCCAATCAGAAACAGTTCAATTACTCTTTCTCTTTATATAATAAGGATAAGGAAAGAATAGACTCCATCGGGCAGTGCAAGCATCCTGACTATACCTCCGAACTCCTGCCCATTGGAAACAAGGGCTTACAGTACCTACAGCTAAAAGCGAACATCCCTTTACTGCCTTTTATCGGGCAGCAAATCTGGCCACTTATTCTGTCGTTGATATTAATGGTGTTCGTAGTAGGTTGCGTAGCCTATCACCTCCTTGTCATCCGCCGCAAAGACAAGCTACTGCAACAACGTGAAGACACCATCAATGGTACCATACATGACCTGAAAGCCCCGCTAAACAGCGTAGTAACTACCTTGAGTTGGTTGGAATCCACTGAAGCCAATGCAGCGAAAAAGAAAGCGGTGGAAATCAGCCGGATAGAAGTAAAACATTTGGTATGCAACATCGAATCGCTCTTGGTCACCGTGCGCAAGGACAGGAAACGGCTGATACTGAAAAAGGAGGAAACGGATATCCCGCATCTGGCAGAAATGGTGAAAAACAGCATGGATGCCCTCTACCGCACTAAACCACATACTATTGAGATAATGAACCAGTTGCCAGAAGGCATGAAAGTAACGGCTGACGGCATGTACATAGAAAACGTCCTCCGCAATTTGGTGGAGAATGCCTTGAAGTACTCAGACAACGGTGTGAACGTAAAGGTAACACTACGGATAGCGGACGGCATGCTGCAGGTAACGGTGCAGGACGACGGATGGGGCATCGCACCGCAGTATCAGAAGAAACTGTTCCGTCAGTTCTATCAGGTGCCCCGCAGTGCAGACCGAATCTGCAAAGGCTACGGCATCGGCCTGGCACAGTCGAAATACATCATCGATGCGCACAAAGGAAAGATTTCCGTAAAAAGCACCGCAGAACATGGCAGCGAATTTTCATTTAACATACCTGTAAAATAACCTCATTCTTCTTTATCCATGAACAAAACTAAAGTATTGCTTGTAGACGATGACCTCGCCCTGGGCAGCATCGTCACCCTGGCACTGGAAGATGCCGGATACAAAGTACACTATCAAACTTCGCTGGCTGGCATCCGAACGGTCACAGCAGAAATGCAGCCGGACATCGTAGTTTTGGACGTGGAAATAGGAACTGGAAACGGCCTTGATGCCATCCCCGAACTGAAACAGACAGCACCGGAAGTGCCTGTGTTGGTAATATCATCGCATGTAGAAAGCGACAACGTCATAAAGGCATTAGAGGTAGGAGCTCTTACCTATCTGAGAAAACCCTTCGAAATAGCCGAACTGCTGGCCTACATACAGCGCTTTGCCCATCCCTGCTACCTGAAAGGAATCGAAATAGGCATATTCTGCCTCAAAGCAGACGAAAACCTGCTGCTGAAAGGCAATGAAAAAGTAAGAAAACTGAGCCTGCTAGAAAGCAAATTACTGAAAATGCTGGCACAAAATCCCAATCGGGTGATTGCCCGCGAAGAGATAGAAAAGGAACTGTGGGGAGAACATACCACAGAGAGCAGCGAACAAAGTTTGAACAACTACATTGCCCGAATCAGAAAATACCTGGCTGATGACTGCCGGATAAGACTAATCACCATCCCCCGAATAGGCTACAAATTGATAACAGATGAAGAGCAGAAGGAATAGACATCCGCATAAAAATCAAAACATAAAGTAGTCTCGCCGGGAATCGAACCCGGATCTAAAGTTTAGGAAACTTCTATTCTATCCGTTGAACTACAAGACCATTTTAGCTGCAAATAACAAAAAGTTACCTTTGCGGGTGCAAAGATAATGGATTCTGCTGATTTTCCTAAGAAAAGTTTTGTTTATCCGATTAACTTTGCGAAATTTGCCGTTGACGATTGCGAAAGCAATAGAATAATAATTCATTTTACTCTAAATCTAAATTATGGCAAACGAAATGATTGTCAAAGAGCTGGAGCAGGTGGTAGTCCGCTTCTCTGGTGACTCCGGCGACGGAATGCAGCTCGCCGGTAATATCTTTTCTACAGCTTCGGCTACAGTGGGAAACGATATCAGTACGTTCCCCGATTATCCGGCAGATATCCGCGCCCCGCAAGGATCGCTGACAGGCGTATCAGGATTCCAGGTACATGTCGGTGCAGATAAAGTCTATACTCCAGGCGACTTATGCGACGTATTGGTTGCCATGAATGCCGCAGCATTAAAAACACAATATAAATTTGCCAAGTCTACTGCTTGCATCATCATCGATATAGATGCTTTCCAAAAAGCGGACTTGGAAAAAGCAGCTTTCAAAACAAATAATCCGATTGAGGAAATGGGTATCAAGCAAGATGTGATTGCTGCTCCAATTTCACAAATGGTCAAAGAATGTCTGGCCGACAGCGGCATGGACAATAAATCTATGCTGAAATGCCGCAACATGTTTGCCGTGGGGCTGGTATGCTGGCTTTTCAATCGCGACTTACACGTAGTGGAAGATTTTCTCCGCGAAAAATTCGCCAAGAAACCGGCTATTGCGGAAGCCAATATCAAGGTCATCCATGCCGGATATGATTACGGACATAATACACACTGCAGCGTTCCAAACACCTATCGGATAGAAAGTAAACACAAAGTGCCCGGACGCTACATGGACATTACCGGGAATAAAGCTACGGCCTATGGTTTCATTGCCGCTGCAGAAAAAGCCGGATTGAAACTCTATTTAGGCTCTTATCCTATCACACCAGCCACTGACGTACTGCATGAGCTGTCTAAACATAAATCGCTGGGCGTGGTAACCGTACAGTGCGAAGACGAAATCTCCGGCTGTGCTTCTGCCCTGGGTGCTGCTTTCGCAGGAGCCCTGGCGGTGACTTCTACTTCAGGTCCTGGTATCTGTCTGAAATCAGAGGCCATGAACCTGGCTGTCATCATGGAATTGCCGCTGGTAGTACTCGACGTACAGCGAGGCGGACCGGCTACCGGCCTGCCTACCAAATCGGAACAGACCGACTTGCTGCAAGTGCTCTTCGGACGTAACGGCGAAAGCCCCATGCCAGTACTGGCCGCTACCTCTCCAACCGACTGCTTTGAAAGCGCCTTCCAGGCTTCCAAGATTGCCCTGGAACACATGACCCCGGTGGTGCTGCTGACCGATGCCTTTGTAGCCAACGGTTCAGGTGCCTGGAAACTTCCTAAACTGGCAGAATATCCGGCCATCAACCCGCCTTATGTACAACCCGAGATGAAAGACAGCTGGACGCCTTACCAACGCAATCCGGAAACTGGTGTACGCTACTGGGCTGTACCGGGTACCGAAGGATTTACCCACATCTTAGGCGGTCTGGAAAAAGACAGCAAGACCGGTGCTATTTCTACCGATCCCGAAAACCATGACTTGATGACTCGCCTGCGTGCCGAAAAGGTAGCCAAGATTGAAGTGCCCGATGTAGAAGTGATGGGCGATGCCGACGAGGCCGACCTGCTGATTGTGGGCTTTGGCGGTACCTACGGTCACTTGCACGCAGCCATGGATGAACTCCGTGAACAAGGCAAGAAAGTGGCTTTGGCACACTTCAAGTTCATCAACCCGCTGCCGAAAAATACAGCCGACGTGCTGAAGCGCTACAAGAAAGTGGTGGTAGCCGAACAAAATATGGGACAATTCGCCGCTTATCTGCGCATGAAAGTAGATGGATTCGTGCCTTATCAATTCAACCAGGTGAAGGGACAACCCTTCCGGGTCAACGAACTGGTAAACGCCTTCACCGAAATTATGGAGAAGTAATCTACAAACCTTAAAAACTCAAGAAAAATGGAATATACAGCAAAAGATTATAAGAAAGGACAACCCCGTTGGTGTCCGGGTTGTGGCGACCACTTCTTTTTGGCTTCTCTCCACAAAGCTATGGCAGAAATCGGTGTTCCACCGCAGGATATTGCCGTTATCTCCGGTATCGGATGTTCCAGCCGTCTGCCTCACTACATGAATACCTATGGTATGAACACCATTCATGGACGTGCAGCAGCCATTGCAACGGGATGCAAGGTAGCCAATCCTAACCTGAGTGTATGGCAAATCAGCGGGGATGGCGATGGGTTGGCCATCGGCGGCAATCACTTTATCCATGCCAACCGACGCAACATCAACCTGAACATGATTTTGCTCAATAACCGCATTTATGGTCTGACTAAAGGACAATATTCACCAACATCTCCACGCGGTTTTGTCAGCAAGTCCTCTCCCTATGGAACCGTAGAAGACCCCTTCTGCCCGGCCGAACTCTGCTTTGGTGCCCGTGGACATTTCTTTGCCCGCGCCGTGGCCACTGATGCGGCCGGTACCGTAGAAATCCTGAAAGCGGCTCATGCACACAAAGGAGCTTCCGTGTGTGAAATCCTGCAGAACTGCGTTATCTTCAACAATGGCACACACGATGCGGTAGCCAAGAAAGAAGACCGTGCCAAGAACGCCATTTATCTGGAACATGGCAAACCCATGATTTTCGGTGAAAACAATGAATTCGGTCTGATGCAAGAAGGCTTTGGCCTGAAAGTGGTGAAAATCGGCGAAAACGGCATCACTGAAAAAGACCTGCTGGTGCACGATGCTCACTGCGAAGACAACACCCTGCAGCTGAAACTGGCTTTGATGCAAGGACCCGACTTCCCCGTTGCCCTTGGCGTGATTCGTGATGTAGAAGCCCCCACTTACGACGAAGCTGTCTACGCACAGATTGAAGAAGTCAGCAACAAGAAGCATTACCACAACTTTGAAGAATTGCTGATGACCAATGACACTTGGGAAGTAAAATAAGCCCATAACCCGCTCTATCAACTTCAGCCGCACCCTCTGTATGCGGCTGAAGTTTTTTAATGCCACTACCTTTTTGGCCAGGATTGTATAAAAGCGACCATCCAAGTGTGGAATAATTCCACAGCGCATTCTACAATCTACACAAAACCTACAACAGACTGATAAATTAACCATCTCATAACCAGCCCATCAGAAAAACAAGTCAACCTGGCATAATATTTGATTTATTTGATTGTTAGCATTAAGTAACTCTATAAATCAAACAAATAATATGGAAAAAAGAATCTACTTCTGGCTTGGCAGTTTGCTCCTACTCTTTCTGCTGCTGCCCAGCACACTGTCTGCCCATGATACAGGTCTGCTACCTGAATCAATTGAGATTGAAGACGAAGAATCCAGCGATTCCCTCACCGTAAGTGGAGTAGTGACCGACATCAACGGCGAAACCATTATCGGTGCTACCGTAGTGGAAAAAAACAAACCGGAAAACGGAGTTGTGACCGACATAGACGGAAAGTTTTCACTGAAAGTTCCACCCAAAAGTATTTTAATCATATCCTACATAGGATACAATACTCAGGAAACACGGGTCAACAAACGTATCACCACCTACAATATTGTACTGAAAGAGGATAACCAAATGCTCGATGAAGTAGTCGTTGTAGGTTATGGTACCGTGAAAAAAAGCGACCTCACCGGCTCAGTATCTACCGTAGGAAAACGAAGTTTTGAAAGCCAGCCGGTAAAAAGTGTCTCACAAATCCTTCAGGGACGTACTCCTGGAGTAGAAGTAACTACAAGTAGCGGTATGCCAGGAGCCGGAGCGCGGGTCCGTGTGCGTGGTACCACATCCATCAACAAGAGTAGTGACCCACTCTATGTGATTGATGGTATCATCTCCACCAGTGGTTTGGATGGTTTGAACCCGCAAGATATTCAATCCATGGAGGTACTGAAAGATGCCTCTTCAACTGCCATCTATGGTTCTAGAGGAGCCAATGGAGTCATCCTGGTAACTACTCGCAATGGCGAAACCGGTCGGGCACGCATCCATTTCGATGCCAAGATAGGTTTATCGCAAGTACGCAAAGATTATGATTTACTCAATGCCTATGAGTATGCTCAAGCTTTGAATGATATCCGCGGCGAAGGTACCATCAGTAGCACTGACATGGCAGCCTATCAGAATGGCACCAAAGGCATCGACTGGGTAGATTTGATGACCAGAACAGCTTTGACACAAGACTATAGTCTGGGCATATCTGGAGGTAGCGAAAAAGTGAAATACTTACTCTCAGGCAATGTGCTCGACCAAGAAGCCGTAACTATCAACTCCAAATACAAACGCTATGGCTTCCGTGCCAATGTGGATGCTGACGTACGCCCTTGGCTTACTGTATCAGCCAAGTTGAGTACCGCCATCATCCACCAGGAAAACGGGGCACCTAACTGGTTCCACGTCATCAACTATTCACCGACCATGGAACTGAGAGACCCCAAAACCGGCATTTATAATACTGACCCGTACAACATTGGCGGTACCAATCCCTATGCCCTGTTGACAGAGAATTATAGCGACAGCTACAGCTACAATGTCAACGCCAACCTGTCTTTACTTTTCAAATTGGCTAAAGGACTGACCTTCACTGTACAAGGAGGCTACGACTATGATCATAGTCCCTCTTACTCGTTTTCATCCAAACTGGTAGCCCCCGGTGCTATCAACAGCATGAATAACACCAGCAATCTGCACCGATACTGGCAGAACACCAATAATCTGACTTACCGTGGTGAATTCGGTGACCATACCTTGGCGGCTACCGCTGTATGGGAAATCAGCCGCACCTTTGATACAGGACTCCAAGCAGGTGGAAGTAATCTAAACAACGAATCAGTAGGCTATTGGAACATCAGCAATGCCGCTACACGCAATGAAAGCAATTCCTATACTGAATCCTCGTTGGCATCCGGTATCGTCCGCGCCAGCTACGATTACAAAAAGAAATATTTCCTGACCGCAGCTATCCGTGCCGACGGCTCATCTAAATTCCAGAAAGGACACCAATGGGGATGGTTCCCCTCAGCTGCCCTGGCTTGGGATATTGCCAAGGAAAACTTTATGGAAAACCAGCAACTGTTCAAACAACTGAAGCTGCGTACCAGCTTTGGTGTAACCGGTAATCAAGCCATCAATGCCTACAGTACCTTGGGTATGCTGACCAATACCATTTATGGTTGGGGAACATCTACCGGCTTTTCCGGCTACTGGGGAAATCTATTCAGCACTCCCGACCTGACTTGGGAAAAAACATCTCAGTTTGATGTCGGTGTAGACCTCAGCCTCTTTGGCATAGACATCACCTTCGACTGGTTTAAGAAACGCACTGAAGACCTGCTCTTCCAGAAACAAATACCTCGATACAATGGCGGAGGTACCTATTGGGTAAACCAAGGCAAACTAAGCAATACCGGCTTTGAATTATCACTCAGCACCTTCCCCATTAAAAGCACTGTGGTTTGGGAAACCAGTTTCAATGCTGCCTATGTCAAAAATAAAGTAGAAGATCTGGCCGGCAATGACTTTGCTCTGACAGCTACCTACAGTGACTTAGGAGGATCCATGCAAATCATGAAACCCGGTCATCCCTTAGGTTCATTCTATGTGTACCGATGGAAAGGATTCGATGACAAAGGCGCTAATCTGTATCAGAAAGCCGACGGATCGCTCACCACAACCCCGACTTCCAGCGACCTGGTCATTAAGGGACAAGCCAATCCGAAATGGACCTTCGGATGGAATAATACCCTTAGCTGGAAGAACTGGACATTAAACCTCTTCTTCAATGCGGCAGCTGGAGTAGAACGCCTCAACATCAGCCACTACACCACCGCCTCTATGAACGGTCTTTCTCGCTTCATAACTCTGCGCGATGCCTATTACAAAGGATGGGATAAAGTAAGCAACAAAGCAGATGCTAAATATCCTAGCCTGACCAATACTGACAACAAAAATTACGCCAATTCCGACCGCTGGCTGGAAGATGCATCCTTCATCAAACTGAAAAATATCAGTCTGTCGTATAACATACCTCGTAAAGTGGCAAAATTTGCAGGTATCCAGCTATCAGTCAGCGCACAAGACTTATTCACCGTTACCAAATACAAAGGAATGGATCCGGAAGTCTATAACGCCTATGACGGATTGGATTATGGAGCCTATCCCATTCCACGTACCTTTACTTTTGGCGTAAAACTGAGATTCTAACCCAAAAACCAACCTTGAAAAAAAGAATTGTATGAAAACAAGATTTCTATCCATAAGCACTTTTCTCCTGGCAGCCTGCCTGAGCCTAGGCACCCAATCATGCAGCGATTTCCTGGATGAGCACCCCAACGGACAACTCAATAAAGAAGATTTTTTCAATAACAAAGAAGAACTGAATGCCTCGCTGCATGCCCTCTACTCTGTCATTGCCACCTCACAGGCCAGTAACAACTTCATCGGTACCAATTTTCTAGCCGGTGATGACATCTCTACCCATCCTGCCAGCAATAAACAGTCACTGCGCGAATTTGACCAATATAACGCAGCCGACAATAATACCTGGATGGTCACCCTGTGGGAACAGCGATTCAAAGTAATCAAAGCCGCCAATTTCATCATCAATAATGCTGCCCGTACCCAAGGCGTCAGTCAGGATGATATTGACGTAGCCATTGCCCAAGCACGTTACTGGCGCGCTTACTCTTATTTCTACCTGGTTACTACCTGGGGCAAAGTACCTGTGATGCTGGAAGAAAAGATTGACTACAATGCCCCGCTGGAAACCGAAGAGAAAATCTATGAACTCATCGTCGACGATTTGAAATTTGCCGAAGAGCACCTGCCCGTGCTCTATACCGAAGCCCCCTTCGGCCGTAACGGCATCAACGTAGCCGTGAGCCAGGGCGCTGCCAAAGCTACCCTTTCTTATGTCTATATGTGCATGGCCGGATGGCCGCTCAATAAAGGAGCCGAATACTACAAACTCGCAGCAGCCAAAGCCGAAGAAGTGATTGATGCCGCTGACAAGCACACTTATTACTACAAATTACTCGACGAGTTCAAGCAGATACACTCCGTGGCCTATAATTACAACAACCCCGAAGTACTGCTCGGTATTTACTACAACCGCGACCGCACCCCCAACATGATTCCGCTGACCGACATCCCACAAGACGTCATTCAAAACGGCTGGGGTGATACCAATGGGGAAATAAAATTCTGGAAAGACTTTCCCGAAGGCCCACGCAAAGAGGCTACCTACCTGCCCAAAATTATCCTGGCTGACGGACAGCAGCACGACTGGTGGGATGATCCCAGCGGACAGCGTGAAGTAGTGGCCCCCATTTTTATGAAAACGGTAGAATCGGCAACCCGCGGCCAGGACTTTGACTACACTGATCCTACTGCTCTGCCCGCCAACGGAGAGAAAACCGTGCAGGTCATCCGTTTGGCTCAAGTATACTGCTGGTTTGCTGAAGCTACCGCCCGTAGCGGACAAGTCACCCAAAAAGCAGTAGACATCCTGAACCGCGTACGAGACCGTGCCGATGGCAAAGTCACCAACCATTACACCACATCCATGAGCGCCAATGAACTGGCCGAAGCTGCTTACAACGAACACGGATGGGAAATGGCTGGCTACTATTGGGCCGGATTCGCTTGCCGCGCCCGTGACATGTTCCGCATGTATCGCTACAAAGACCATTTTGAATACCGCAAGCAGAATCCCGAAATAGAAGTAGCCCCCGGCATCAAGCGTAAGGAAAAAGTAGCCGTGACCGGTACCTGGGACGACAGCAAAATGTATGCACCTTACCCCTACGAGGATGCCATCCTGAATCCCAATCTATAGAATACAACCTACACAGAGTTCAAGGGAACGCTTCACGAACACCTCATACAAAAATCCTCTTGCCGATAAAATTCTTCAGCAAGAGGATTTTTCAGATTCTTTATTCAAATCAGATACGGCTTTGTAATGAAGAATCATAGCCGTTGTATAATAGACACAAGCAGCAAAGCCGGAAAATGCTCTATCAGAAAATCTTTCACGAGAGCGGCACACCGGAACAATTTGACAAGTTCATCAAGAGCCTGTGACCTACGGACGAGAAGCTCACAAAGCAACGGAGCAGAGCCGTCTTGCTTCACTCCGTCCTTCGTCTGCGCCTCCCCATTCACACCTTATCACCGTATGCCAGGTCGCCTGCATCGCCCAATCCCGGCACAATATACTTATGTTCATCCAAAGTAGGATCGATGGCACCGCACCACAGCGTCACCTCATCGCCTGGGAAAAGCTGCTGCAGATGGTCTACCCCCTGCTGGCTGGCAATGACACAGGCAATCATCAGTTTGCCCGGTGTACCCTTAGTAACAAAGGCCTTCCAAGCCAATTCCATACTTTCACCCGTAGCCAACATCGGATCCACAATCATCAACGTCTTCTTATTCAAATCCGGGGTAGCGATATACTCAATATGCACATCCACCGTACGGCATTCCTTATCCTTATAATAACGGTAAGCCGAAACAAAAGAATTACCCGCCTTATCAAATACATTCAGGAAACCCGTGTGCAACGGCAAACCTGCACGAAACACCGTAGCAATGACCACTTCATTGTCCGGCGTACTCACTGGTGCCAGCCCCAGCGGCGTCTGCACCTGCTTCACCGAATAATCCAGTTCCTTACTCATTTCATACGCCATCAGTTCCCCGATGCGTTCTATATTCCGGCGAAAACGCATGCGGTCACCCTGCACCGCCACATCACGAATCTCGGCCATATACTGATTCAGCACCGAGTTCGTTTCAGCAAAATTTATAATCTTCATGATAAATTCATTTATAATTTAGTTTCCAGACTACAAAGGAAATAAAATTCAAGCAATTTGCAACATTCAGTTAGCAGATATTGTTAGCAAGTTATAAAAGAAACCCTATTAAGGAAAAATTTCTCCAATGACTCTTTAGTTTCGAAAGAAAATCGTATTTTTGTAGTCGAAATAAAAGGTAAAAAGAATTATCTACAAAGAAAGAGATTATAAACCAAATACCAAATTTTAAAATCTTAAAAGAAATGGCAAATTTAGATTTAAGCAAGTACGGTATCGTTGACGTGAAGGAAGTACTCCACAACCCGTCATACGAAGTATTGTTCGCTGAAGAAACCAAAGCTGGTTTGGAAGGCTATGAAAAAGGTCAGGTAACAGAATTGGATGCTGTAAACGTAATGACTGGTATCTATACCGGACGTTCTCCTAAAGATAAATTCTTCGTAATGAATGAAGCCAGCAAAGATACAGTATGGTGGACTTCTGAAGAATACAAGAACGACAACAAACCTTGTTCTGAAGAAGCTTGGGCTGACCTGAAAGCAAAAGCTGTAAAAGAACTGAGCGGCAAACGTCTGTTCGTGATGGATACTTTCTGCGGTGCTAACCCTGCTACTCGTCTGAAAGTGCGTTTCATCATGGAAGTAGCTTGGCAAGCACACTTCGTAAAGAACATGTTCATCCGTCCCACAGAAGAAGAACTGGCTAACTACGGTGAACCTGATTTCGTATCATTCAACGCTGCCAAAGCTAAGGTTGACAACTACAAGGAACTGGGTCTGAACTCTGAAACAGCTACAGTATTCAACCTGAAAACAAACGAACAAGTAATTCTGAACACTTGGTACGGTGGTGAAATGAAGAAAGGTATCTTCTCTATCATGAACTACCTGAACCCGTTGCGTGGTATCGCTTCTATGCACTGTTCAGCCAACACCAACATGGAAGGTACTGACTCTGCTATCTTCTTTGGTCTGTCTGGTACAGGTAAGACTACTTTGTCAACTGACCCGAAACGTAAGTTGATCGGTGACGACGAACACGGATGGGACGACGAGGGTGTATTCAACTACGAAGGTGGTTGCTACGCTAAGGTTATCAACCTGGATAAAGAAAGCGAACCCGATATCTACGCTGCTATCCGCCGCGACGCTCTGTTGGAAAACGTAACAGTAGCTGCTGATGGTAAGATTGACTTCGCTGATAAGAGCGTAACAGAAAACACTCGTGTTTCTTATCCTATCTACCACATCGAAAACATCGTGAAGCCGGTATCTAAGGGTCCTCACGCTCATCAGGTAATCTTCCTGTCAGCTGATGCCTTCGGTGTATTGCCTCCGGTATCTATCCTGAACCCGGAACAAGCTCAGTACTACTTCCTGTCAGGCTTTACTGCTAAGTTGGCTGGTACAGAACGTGGTATCACTGAACCGACTCCGACATTCTCTGCTTGCTTCGGTGCTGCTTTCTTGAGCTTGCATCCTACTAAATATGCAGAAGAACTCGTGAAGAAGATGGAAAAAGTAGGTGCTAAGGCATACTTGGTAAATACTGGCTGGAACGGTACAGGTAAGCGTATCTCTATCCGCGATACTCGTGGTATCATCGACGCTATCCTTGACGGTTCTATCGATAAGGCTCCGACTAAGGTTATTCCTTTCTTCAACTTCGTTGTTCCGACAGAATTGCCGGGTGTTGATCCGAAGATCCTTGACCCGCGTGATACTTACGAATGCGCTTGCCAATGGGAAGAAAAAGCTAAGGATTTGGCTGGCCGCTTCATCAAGAACTTCGCTAAGTTCACAGGTAACGAAGCTGGTAAGGCATTGGTTGCTGCAGGTCCTGCACTCTAATCAAACCAGAAAATATGATTTTAGGCGGCTTCCGTTTGGCGGAAGCCGCCTTTTTTTGTTAGCTTTGCCTACGATAAACCATTCATCACTATTAAAAACTATGAATATGAAAAAAATTTCCTACATGCTGGCACTAGCCATCACCATGCTCTTTGCTTCTTGCCAACAAACCAAAGAAGGAGTCATTGCCGACATCAATGACCTAATTGAAACCATTGATGAAGAAGGGGCTGAATACACAGAAAAACAATGGGAAAAAGCCAACGAAAAGTTCGAAAAAATCTGCCAGGAAGCAGAAGAACTGGAAGATTGGAGCGTAGAAGAAACGGCTGAGTTCGCAAAGGCTAAGGCTAAATATCTAGGCGTTCAGATTAAGAAGAACAGCGAAAAAGCAGCCAAAAGTGCTGGAAAAGCATTGGAAGGGCTGATGGAAGGGCTAAACGACTGATATCCCTCCCAGAAGATACATTCATCTGCTCTGATGAAAAAAGGGGGAGTGCAACAGCACTCCCCCTTATCTGTATAGTCCTCAAAAGACTTATGCATTCTTATTAGCCCGTTTACGTTCGATTTCATCCAAAATCACCTTGCGCATACGCATAGATTTCGGAGTCACTTCCACATATTCATCTTCCTTGATATATTCCAGTGCCTCCTCCAAAGAGAACTGCACAGGCGGAATCAAACGAGCCTTTTCATCCGAACCACTGGCACGCATATTAGTCAGTTTCTTCGACTTCGTAACATTAATTACCAAGTCATTATCGTGCGAATGTTCACCCACTACCTGACCGGCATATACATCTTCCTGAGGGAAAATGAAAAATTTACCACGATCCTGTAACTTATCAATGGCATAGGCAAAAGCCGTACCACTTTCCATGGCAATCATCGAACCGTTAGTACGACGTTCGATTTCGCCCTTATATGGTTGATATTCCTTAAAGCGATGTGCCATGATAGCTTCACCGGCACTGGCTGTCAATACATTCGTACGCAACCCGATGATACCGCGAGAAGGCATATCAAACTCCAGGTTCACCCGGTCACCAGCCGATTCCATCTTCACCATTTCCCCTTTACGGCGAGTCACCATATCAATCATCTTGCTGGCATACTCTTCAGGTACATTGATGGTCAACTCTTCAATCGGTTCACAGCGCACCCCGTCAATCTCCTTAAAAATAACCTGCGGCTGACCCACCTGCAACTCATATCCTTCACGACGCATCGTTTCAATCAATACAGAAAGATGCAACACACCGCGACCCGATACAATCCACTTACCGTCTTCCTCACTCTTACGCACCCGCAATGCCAGGTTCTTATCCAATTCCTTCATCAAACGTTCATGAATATGTCTGGAAGTTACAAACTTGCCTTCCTTACCAAAGAACGGAGAATCATTGATGGTAAACAGCATACTCATGGTCGGTTCATCAATAGCAATCGGAGGAAGAGCCTCCGGATTTTCATAGTCGCAGATGGTATCACCGATTTCGAAACCATCAATACCCACCAAAGCACAGATGTCTCCCGAAGAAACCTCCTGCACCTTTACACGACCCATTCCTTCGAATGTATGCAATTCTTTAATTTTTGATTTCACGATACTGCCATCGCGCTTAGCCAGACACACATTCATACCTTCACGCAAGGTACCACGGTGCACACGTCCAATCGCAATACGTCCTGTATACGAAGAATAGTCCAATGAAGTAACCAGCATCTGCGGTGTACCTTCCAATTGTTCGGGAGCCGGGATATTCTGCAAGATACAATCCAGCAGCGGATAAATATTTTCAGTAGGCTGTTGCCAGTCTGTACTCATCCAGTTATTCTTAGCCGAACCGTAGATAACCGGAAAATCCAGCTGATCTTCCGTAGCATTCAGACTGAACATCAAGTCAAACACCATCTCATATACCTCTTCCGGACGACAGTTTGGTTTATCTACCTTATTAACCACTACAATCGGCTTCAAGCCAATCTCCAGTGCCTTCTGCAGCACAAAGCGTGTCTGCGGCATCGGACCTTCGAATGCATCGACCAACAAGATACATCCGTCGGCCATATTCAGCACACGTTCCACTTCACCTCCAAAGTCGCTATGCCCCGGAGTATCAATAATATTAATCTTGGTGTCCTTGTAAAAGATAGAAACGTTCTTCGAAAGAATCGTAATCCCTCTTTCACGTTCCAAGTCATTGTTATCCAACATTAACTCACCTGTGCTCTGGTTGCTCCGGAACAGATTACCGGCCAGCAGCATCTTATCTACCAGTGTTGTCTTGCCATGGTCCACATGGGCAATGATCGCAATGTTTCTGATGTTTTGCATATAATACCTATAATTTGGGTACAAAGTTAGTGAAATAGAATTAGAAATAACAGACAGAACTACTTTTTTTACTGAAAATCATTGCAATATAAAAGATTATATCTATCTTTGCAGCCCCGAAAGGGAATATTTAATAACTTTTTATAATTAAACACTATGTATTTAGACGCTGCTAAAAAGCAAGAAATCTTCGGCAAGTACGGAAAGTCTAACACTGATACTGGATCAGCAGAATCTCAGATTGCTTTGTTTTCATACCGTATTGCTCGTCTGACTGAGCACCTGAAGCTCAACAGAAAAGATTATAGCACTGAAAGAGCTTTGACTATGTTGGTAGGTAAACGCCGTGCGTTGCTCGACTACTTGTACGATCGCGACATCAACCGCTACCGTGCCATCGTTAAAGAACTTGGCTTGCGTAAGTAATCTCATTACTTGTAGCAAAACCATTAAAATAAAGGGAATGTCCATTAGGATATTCCCTTTATTTTTTCTCTTTTCCCCGCCTGAAAAAAAATCCATTTTTAGAAGTAAATAGTAAATTTCCAGCAAATAGTTTGAAAAAGTAAAAGTTTGATGTAATTTTGTGAATCATAAATTACAGATTAAAACTATTCAACTTTAAAATATAACACAATGGATACAAGCAAGATTGTAGGAGAAAAGATCAAAACGCTCCGCGAAAGCCAAGGCATCAGCCTGGAAGAACTGGCTCACCGTTCCGGACTTGCCACAGAACAGGTAGAACGTATCGAAAATAACATCGACCTCCCCTCTCTGGCCCCGCTCATCAAGATTGCCCGCGTATTGGGAGTGCGACTCGGCACCTTCCTCGACGACCAGGAAGAAACCGGACCGGTGGTATGCCGCAAAAATGAAGCACAAGACACCATAAGCTTCTCAAATAACGCCATCCAAAGTCGCAAACATATGGAGTACCACTCATTGTCAAAATCGAAAACCGGCCGTCACATGGAACCTTTTCTGATTGATGTAACGCCTACCGATGATAATGCCTTTGTTCTTTCCTCACACGAAGGCGAAGAATTCATCCTGGTGCTCAGCGGAAAAATGGAAATCAGCTACGGCCAGAACACCTATTTCCTGGAGGAAGGAGACAGCATCTACTACGACTCCATTGTGCCTCATCATGTGCACGGATACCAAGGACAAGCTGCCAAAATCCTGGCTGTGATTTATACTCCCATTTAAAAAAACGAACGCTTATATATTAAACATTAAAAATGCTTTTTGACAGAACACTAGGCCAATGGCTAGAACATTGGGCAAATACAACTCCCGACAAAGAATACATAGTATACTCCGACCGTAACCTTCGTCTCACCTGGCAACAGTTTAACCAGCGTGTGGATCATATGGCCAAAGGCCTTATTGCTATCGGTGTACAGCGCGGCACCCATGTAGGCATCTGGGCAGCCAATGTACCCGATTGGCTGACCTTGCTCTATGCCTGTGCCAAAATCGGAGCAGTCTATGTAACGGTAAACACCAACTACAAACAGGCAGAACTGGAATACCTGTGCCGGCACTCCGACATGCACACCCTATGCATTGTCAGCGGTGAAAAAGACAGCAACTTTGTACAGATGACCTATCAGATGCTGCCTGAACTCAAGACCTGCGAGCGCGGACATCTGCACAGTGAGCGGTTGCCCCAGATGAAAAACGTCATTTACCTTGGTCCGGAAAAACACCGGGGCATGTATAACACCTCCGAAATCCTACTCCTGGGTAATCATGTAGATGATACCCGTCTACAGGATATGAAGAACCAGGTTCAGTGCCATGATGTAGTGAACATGCAATATACTTCGGGAACTACCGGATTTCCTAAAGGCGTTATGCTGACACACCATAACATTACCAATAACGGCTACCTCACGGGCGAACATATGAAATTCACAGCTGATGATAAGCTTTGCGTATGCGTTCCACTGTTCCACTGCTTCGGGGTAGTACTGGCTACGATGAACTGCCTCACCCACGGATGTACTCAAGTCATGGTAGAACGGTTCGACCCGTTGGTTGTATTAGCCTCCGTGCATCAGGAACGATGCACAGCCCTTTACGGTGTACCTACCATGTTTATTGCAGAACTGCACCACCCCATGTTCCACTTATTCGACATGAGCAGCCTGCGCACCGGCATCATGGCCGGCTCACTCTGCCCCGTAGAACTGATGAAGCAGGTAGAAGAAAAAATGTTCATGAAGGTAACCAGTGTATACGGTTTGACCGAAGCAGCACCCGGGATGACTGCTACCCGCATCGACGATCCTTTTGAAATGCGATGCAACACAGTAGGACGCGAATTTGAACACACTGAAGTGAAAATTGTCGATCCTGAAACCGGGCGGGAATGCCCTCCAGGCGTACCTGGTGAAATGTGCAACCGGGGGTATAATACCATGAAAGGATACTATAAGAACCCCGAAGCTACCGCCGAAGTCATTGATCAGGACGGCTTTCTACACACAGGCGACATTGGAGTAAAGGATATGGACGGCAACTACCGCATCACCGGCCGCATCAAAGACATGATTATCCGAGGCGGCGAGAACATATATCCACGCGAAATTGAAGAATTTCTCTACCAGATGCCCGGCATCAAAGATGTACAGGTGGCCGGTATTCCTTCTAAAAAATATGGCGAAGCCGTGGGAGCCTTTATCATTCTACATGAAGGAGCCGATATGCATGAATCCGATGTGCGCGACTTCTGCCTGGGCAAGATAGCCCGCTATAAAATACCCAAATACATTTTCTTTGTCAAAGAATTCCCCTTGACCGGCAGCGGAAAAATTCAAAAATTCAAGCTGAAAGACTTGGGATTGAAACTCTGCGAAAAGAAAGGAATCAATGTAGTGTAAATAAAAAGAAAGAGGGTGTGAATTCACACCCTCTTAATCCTATAACAACAGTTGTCGTTTTTACTTCTGCGGATACCGCATGTTGGCTTCTGTCATCTGTTCCAACACTTCATGCAGATACTTGGCTGATTCCCATTTAGCCATCGGAAGATCATGTAGCAGATAGTTACCACAGTCCATGGCCGTAGTACCCGGCACTTCTCCCTCAAACTCAGCCACAAATCGGAACGTATCCTGCATCAATCCGAGAATATCTTCCGGCTTCAAATCACCCTTCATCAGCAAGTAATTACCTGTCAGACAGCCCATGGGTCCCCAATAAATGATCTTATCCTGCCACTGAGGTTCATTGCGCAGATAGGTAGCAGCCAGATGCTCAATGGTGTGCAGCGCGCCCTGTCCCAAAGCCGGTTCGCGGTTGGGTTCCTTCATACGGATATCAAAAGTAGTAATCACTTCACCGTTCACCTCATCCTGGCGAGATACATAGATGCCCCGCAACAGACGGATGTGGTCAATTGTAAAACTAGGAATTTTCTTCATATTGTTCTTCTATTTTTAAATTTCATTGGGTAACGTGGATAGGAAAGCCCAGGTAGCATGAAACGAACGTTCGGCCATGGTACCCCAAAAATCCTGATACTGAGAGAAATTATCATCATGTGCTCCCGGAGTGTCACTCACAATGCGGAAACTGATAAAAGCTACCCCATAGATATGACAAACCTGTGCCAAGGCAGCCGACTCCATATCTACCGCCATACCATCAGGAAAATGCTCCTTGATAACAGCCAGTTCAGTCTTATCCTCCACAAAGCGGTCGCCCGTACAGATAAGACCGTTACAGATGCGTACATCTTCTACCTGAAGCGACAAGGCATGACGGAGCAATGTTTCATTCGCCTCGTAATAAAGAGGCATGCCTTGTATCTGCCCGTAAGCTGTACCGTCATTGCCGCAATACACATCATGATATACCAGGCGCTGACTGGCCACCACATCGGCTACCCTCAGTGAAGCATCAATGCCGCCTGCTACTCCTGTACTGATAATACAATCGGGCGCATAACGCCGAATCAGTTCTGCAGCCCCTACAGCTGCATTCACCTTACCGATGCCACACTGAGTCAGGATGACCTGGTTACCGTTCAATTCACCTTCTACATAGCGGAAAGCACCTTCCACCCGTTCACTCTTTTGCTGCAAACGTTCCGCCAACTGACGGTGTTCGCTGTCCATTGCACTAATGATACCTATCTTCATGATTTTCTATTGGTTCATAACTCATATTTCGGCCGTAAAGATACGATTATTCAGTGAAATAGAGAACAGCATCTTTCACCTTTCACCTTTATCGGTTGAGAATCAATAAATAACAGTGAAGGAAGCGGCCAAAAGTAAAAAAAGAAACTCCCTAGCATATGCAAAAGACATTAGACGAAATCTGAATGGCAGTTTGCATAAACTCTACTGGCAGTTTATAAAAATATCTCAGTAGTTTAGGTCACTAATTCTTCAGGAATTAGTTTATTACTTCCCAGGAATTAGTTTATTACTTCCCAGGAATTAGTCTGTTACTTCCCAGGAATTAGTCTGTTACTTCCCAGGAATTAGTCTGTTACTTCCCAG
>Escalade_p1__coassemble_363_pt1 | contig 57323 bp, 48 predicted proteins | sample Escalade_p1__metabat2_low_PE_015 | metagenome-assembled genome bin Escalade_p1
CCCTCTGCTTGTAAGGCAGATGCTCTGAACCAGCTGAGCTAAACGCCCGTTACACATAACGGAAAATGTATGTTTTATTATTTTTGTGGGCGTTGACGGATTCGAACCGCCGACCCTCTGCTTGTAAGGCAGATGCTCTGAACCAGCTGAGCTAAACGCCCGTTCACTTTCGTTTCAAAAGCGGTGCAAAGGTACGGATTATTTTTAAACCCGCAAACTTTTCTGCATTTTTTTTATGCAAAACCTATTTTTTTATGCAAAACAGGAAAAATAATAGGGAAGTGCTAGAATACACCCCCTATTATTTCTAATCTTGCTTATTTATATTCCTGCCAGCTCTTAATCTGAATATCCTCCAGATTCATTTCGCAGAAGGCGTCTATAAAGGCACCAGCCAGGCGGGCATTTGTTATCAACGGAATGTTGTGATCGATGGCAGCACGACGAATGCGGTAACCATTGGTCAATTCGCGTTTCGTATGATTCTTCGGAATATTTACAATTAAATCGAACTTATGTTCCGAAATCATCTTCATGACATTATTTTCAGCATCCGGACGTTCATCAGGCCAGAATACAGGCACTGTATCTACTCCATGTGCATTCAAGAAGGCTGCCGTACCCGCAGTAGCATAAATCTTATAGCCCTTCTTATAGAGCATACGACTGGCATCCAGCAAATCAACTTTCGACTTCATGGCACCAGATGAGAACATCACACCCTTTTCCGGACGCGGGATCTTAAAGCCTGTAGCAATCATGGCATTCAGCAACGCTTCAGAGAAATCATCACCGATACAACCAACTTCACCAGTAGAAGACATATCTACGCCCAATACCGGGTCAGCCTTATGCAAACGAGAGAAAGAGAACTGACTGGCCTTCACACCAATCCAGTCAATATCAAAAGCAGACTTATCGGGCTTGTTGTAAGGAGCATCCAGCATAATGCGAGTAGCTGTTTCAATGAAATTACGTTTCAGAACCTTACTTACAAACGGGAAGCTACGCGAAGCACGCAAGTTACATTCAATCACCTTCACTTCGTTATTGCGAGCCAGGAACTGGATATTAAACGGACCTGAAATATTCAACTCTTTCGCTATCTGACGGCTGATTTTCTTGATACGACGAGCTGTAGCAAAATAAATCTTCTGTGCCGGGAACACCAGAGTAGCATCACCCGAGTGAACACCTGCGAATTCCACATGTTCAGAGATAGCATATTCTACCACTTCTCCATTCTGAGCTACCGCATCAAATTCGATTTCCTTGGTATTCTGCAAGAACTGAGAAACCACTACCGGATATTCCTTAGATACTTCGGCTGCCATTTTCAAGAAGTTTTCCAACTCTTCCTCATCGTAGCATACATTCATAGCAGCACCTGAAAGTACATAAGACGGACGAACCAATACCGGATAGCCAACCTTTTCCACAAAGCCTTTTACGTCTTCCAAGCTGGTCAGTTCCTGCCAAGCCGGCTGGTCAATACCCAGCTGATCAAGCATAGCCGAGAACTTATTACGGTTTTCAGCACGGTCAATAGATACCGGAGAAGTGCCCAGTACCGGAACAGACTGACGGTATAATTTCATGGCCAAGTTATTGGGAATCTGTCCACCTACAGATACAATCACCCCACCCGGCTGTTCCAGATCAATAACATCAAGTACACGTTCAAACGACAGTTCATCAAAATACAGACGGTCGCACATGTCATAGTCAGTAGAAACCGTTTCAGGATTATAATTAATCATGATGGATTTATAGCCCAACTTACGCGCTGTTTGAATAGCATTCACTGAACACCAGTCAAACTCTACCGAAGAACCGATACGATAAGCACCAGAACCCAAAACCACCACTGATTTTTCATTTTTATAATAGTTCACATCATATCCTTGAACCGCATACGTCATATAGAGATAGTTGGTCAGTTCCGGATGTTCGCTAGCTACTGTATTAATACGCTTTACAGCCGGCAGAATACCCAGTTCTTTACGACGTGCACGCACCATCAGGTTTTCTTTTTCCATATTGCCTTTCGGATTGAGAACAAAACGGGCAATCTGGAAGTCAGAGAAACCAAGCACCTTAGCCTGACGCAATACATCAGCCGGAATTTCTTCTACTGCATTATAAGCAGACAGCTTCTGCTTGTAATCTACAATATTTTTCAAACGGTCAAGGAACCACGGATCAATCTTAGTCAATTCAAAGATGCGTTCAATGCTATAGCCTTCTTCCAAAGCCTGAGCAATGGCAAATACACGCAAGTCTGTAGGATGCGACAACTCGTGTTCTACATCATCAAAATGCAGACCATCGTTCCCCACGAATCCGTGCATACCTTGACCAATCATACGCAGACCCTTCTGAATAATTTCTTCAAAGCTACGGCCGATAGACATGATTTCACCGACAGACTTCATGCTGGAACCGATTTCACGGCTCACACCAGCAAACTTAGTCAAGTCCCAGCGAGGAATCTTGCAGATATAGTAATCCAGTTCCGGTGCCTCATATGCAGAGTTCGGAGTACCCATCTCACCGATTTGATCGAGTGTATAACCCAACGCAATCTTAGCAGCCACAAAAGCCAACGGATAACCCGTTGCTTTAGAAGCCAAAGCTGATGAACGGGAAAGACGGGCATTTACTTCAATGACACGATAGTCATTGGTTTCTGCATTAAACGCATACTGGATATTACATTCACCTACAATACCCAGGTGACGGATACACTTCGTAGAAAGTTCCTTGAGCATAGTAACCTGTTCCTCACTGAGCGAACAAGTAGGAGCTACTACAATAGATTCACCGGTATGGATACCCAGAGGGTCGAAGTTTTCCATGCTGGCCACTGTAAAGCAATGGTCGTTAGCATCACGGATCACTTCAAACTCTATTTCTTTCCATCCCTTCAGAGATTCCTCTACCAAAATTTGTTTAGAGAATGTGAAAGAGCTTTCAGCCAACTTGATGAACGATTCTTCATCCGTGCAGATACCACTACCTAAACCACCTAATGCATAGGCAGAACGAACCATTACAGGGAAACCGATTTCATGGGCAGCCTTTAAAGCCTCTTCCATACTTTCCACAGCCTGACTCTTCGGAGTCTTCATCGGAATTTCGTCCAACTTTTTCACAAAGAGGTCACGGTCTTCCGTGTACATAATGGCTTCAACAGAAGTACCCAACACGCGTACTCCGTATTTTTCCAACACACCATTGGTATAAAGTTCCGTACCACAATTCAAGGCTGTCTGGCCGCCAAACGCCAGCAAGATACCGTCCGGACGCTCTTTCTTGATAATTTCCTCTACAAAATGAGGGGTCACCGGCAGGAAATACACCTGATCTGCAATACCTTCAGAAGTCTGAATAGTAGCGATATTCGGATTTACCAATACAGAACTGATACCTTCTTCACGCAAAGCCTTTAACGCTTGAGAGCCTGAATAGTCAAACTCTCCGGCCTGACCGATCTTGAGCGCACCCGAGCCCAAGACGAGCACTTTCTTTAAATTCTTTTCCATATTCTCTTGTAGTTGTTACGATGATTGCCTATTAAAAAAAATGCGCCACCCGATAACGGACAACGCATCATCAAAGAACTAAAATATCTTTCACCGAAAATAGAGAAAACCATGAAACCAACAAACCCCGAATGGACTTCATTCGGTTGCGGATAACATCCAAACTTATTTCTCAAATTCTGCGGCTGCATAAGTATCTTTAAAATTTGTGCAAAGTAACGACTTATTTATGAAAGAAACAAATAATCAGCCATAAAAATCTCCTGCTTGACTATAGTACACAAACCTATTTTTTACTACCAAAGAGCCATGAACCTATTTCTAAAAACCTTTGTTTTTACCCTACTGAATTGGTGGCAAAAACAACATATCTGCCAGAAATAGACAAAACATTCTGATTTTATTCCTATTTTTGCAAACAATATACGCATCAATTCGATTATAATTATAAAAAAACATAAGCAAATGGCAAAAGAAAAAATCATTTTGACCGGCGACCGTCCTACCGGCCGCTTACACATCGGACACTATGTAGGCTCACTCCGCAGAAGAGTGGAGCTGCAAAACTCCGGCAATTTTGACAAGACCTTTATCTTCATTGCTGATGCCCAGGCGCTGACGGACAACATGGAAAATCCGGAAAAGGTGCGCCAGAATGTCATCGAAGTCGCATTGGATTACATGGCTGTAGGTCTGGACCCTACCAAGAGTACCATCTTTATCCAATCCCAAATTCCGGAACTCTGCGAACTGACTTTCTACTATATGGACTTGGTATCAGTGAGCCGCCTGCAGCGCAACCCTACCGTGAAGAGTGAAATTCAGATGCGCAATTTTGAAACCAGTATTCCGGTAGGTTTCTTTACCTACCCCATCAGCCAGGCAGCCGATATCACCGCTTTTAAAGCCACTACCGTGCCTGTGGGAGAAGACCAGGAGCCGATGATTGAACAAGCCCGTGAAATTGTACGCCGATTCAATCACATTTATGGTGAAACACTGATAGAACCGGAAATCCTGCTCCCCGACAATGCTGCTTGTCTGCGCCTACCGGGTACTGACGGAAAAGCCAAAATGAGCAAGAGTTTGGGCAACTGTATCTATCTGTCTGATACAGCCGATGACATTTGGCAAAAAGTACGCAGTATGTACACAGACCCGGACCACCTGCGCGTACAAGATCCCGGAAAAATCGAGGGAAATACCGTCTTTACTTATCTTGATGCATTCTGCCGTCCAGAACACTTTGGCCTTTACCTGCCAGAATACCCCAACCTGGACGAATTGAAGGCACATTACCAGCGCGGTGGTTTAGGCGACATGAAAGTGAAAAAGTTCCTCAATGCCATTATGCAGGAAGAACTGGAACCCATCCGTAACCGCCGCAAGGAGTTCGAAAAAGATATCCCTGCTATTTATGACATGCTGAAAAAAGGCTGTGAAACGGCCCGCGAAACAGCAGCAGCTACATTGGATGAAGTAAGAAAAGCCATGAAAATCAATTATTTTGATGATGCTGAACTCATTGCTGAACAAGCTAAAAAATTCAGTACTGCTGACTAATCAATACAATTAAACTACATTTTATAAAAAATCCCCCCTGCCACTTAACAGCAACAGGGGGGATTTTATTCTCAACTCATTTACAATACATTATTCTGCAGACTTTACCAACACTACGCGATTTAGTATGGGAGAACCAAACTGATTTACACCACCATTAGCATCTATTTTCAAACATTCGGAGGCTATTCCATACTGCTTTACCAAAACATCTACCACAGCTTGAGCCCGCTTTTGACTCAAAAGTTTATTATATTCAGCTGAATCGTTAGCCGCATCTGCATACCCGTTTACTTGACAGGTTTCCTGAGGGATTTTTTTCATCTGTTCTGCCAGATAGGAAAGATTCGTGGCTTCACGCGGTGAGATTTCAGCAGATCCTATGTGAAAAAATATGGTACGAGGAGCAATTTTTTTCATTTTTCTATCTAGTTAAGTGATTAATAAGTTAAATCTAATCTTCTTACAAAGAACAAGGGAAACAGGCAAAAGGTTTCCAGGCATAGACTTTTAACTTACTAACCACTCTATCTAGTATCACTTAAAAAGTTTCTCAATCTCCTCCTCTTTCAATGTAGCCAGAATAACCCGCCCGTCCGGAGTATAGTTCGGCGACGAACAAGCAAACAGGCTATCCACCAGATTAGACATTTCTACATTGCTCAACACTTGCCCGTAACTAATCGCTGCAGCACGAGCCAACGTTAAAGCCAACAAGGTTTGCACCTCTTCTTTTACATCGCTTCCTTTATCAATGGCAGTATGCACCATATTGCGTACCAACTCCACAGGATTCAGTCCTTCTATGCCTTCAGGCACCCCGTTGATGGCATAACTTCCTCCACCCAAAGAAGTCAGTTCAAAACCTATCGCAGCCATATCTTCCAAGATACTGTCCAACATAGCTGCCTCAGAAGCAGGGAACTGAATTATTTCCGGGAATAACACTCCTTGTGATATACCCTGGCGCTGCTGAAGCTGAGCTAAATAACGATCAAACAGAACCCGCACATGAGCCCGCTGCTGATCAATCAACATCAACCCCGACTTAACGGAAGTCAGAATAAAACGCCCCTTTACCTGCAAATGCTGAGCTTCCTTTTCTATGACTGGAGCAGAAATTTTAGACAAAAAGGACTCTGTATGCACCAGGTCATCTACAGAGGGTTCTCGTGAAGACCAATCAATCGCTTCCGGTTCCTTCTCTTCCACCAAAGGTTCATTCATACGGCTGGCTTTCTCAAGCCCTGCATACAGGCCTTCCCACTCCCTGTTTGTCTTCGTTCCTTCTCCGTAAGAACCGGAGGAACTATAAGCGGCCGATGAAGCAGTCTTAAACGGATTAAAATCCGTATTAAAGTGAACTTTAGGTGGTTCTACTGAAAAACCTTGAGAAAAAGCCGGAATCTCAGGCATATCTTCCGTATCAAAATCAATTTGAGGAATTGCACTGAATTTACCCAACGATTCCTTGACAGCAGCTGAAAGAATTTGCCATATAGCCTGCTCATTTTCAAACTTAATTTCAGTCTTCGTGGGGTGAATATTTACATCAATATTCGCAGGATCTACCTCCAAATAGATAAAATAAGAGATCTGTTCACCCACTGGAATCAGGTGCTCATACGCCTCCATGACAGCTTTATGGAAATAAGGATGGCGCATATAACGTCCATTGACAAAAAAATACTGATGAGCTCCTTTTTTACGGGCCGATTCTGGCTTAGCAACATACCCCGATACTCGAATCATGGTAGTATCGACCTCTACAGACAGCAACTGTTGGTTCAATTTCTTACCGAACACGGCCAAAATACGCTGTCGCAAAGGCATCACAGGCAGATTGAACAATTCTGTATCATTGCTATACAGATAAAAAGCCACTTCAGGATGTACCAAGACAATCCGCTCAAATTCAGCCAATACATTACTCAATTCCGTAGAATTAGCTTTTAAAAACTTACGACGGGCCGGCACATTAAAAAAGAGATTTTTCACTGAAAAGTTGGATCCCTTAGCACAAGAAACAGCCTCTTGAGATTCCACTTTAGAACCAGCAATCAACAGTCTGGTACCTAATTCTTCGTTTTCCAACCGGGTTTTCAGTTCTACTTCGGCCACAGCTGCAATCGACGCCAAAGCTTCTCCACGGAATCCCATGGTGCGCAATGCAAACAAATCGTTAGCTTCACGTATCTTCGAAGTAGCATGACGTTCAAAAGCCAGTCGGGCATCGGTTTCCGACATCCCTTTACCGTCATCTATTACCTGAATACAGGTCTTTCCTGCATCCGTAATCAATACATGGATTTCTTGAGCCTCTGCATCAATCGCATTCTCCACCAACTCCTTGATGACAGAGGCCGGACGTTGAATCACCTCACCAGCTGCAATCTGATTGGCAACTGAATCGGGAAGCAAATGAATGATATCGCTCATAATTCGTTTAAATGATTACATTAAATGATACCTGTAGTAATGGCATACCACAGATAAACCAGCAGCACAATAGCTACCAGCACAACTCCCAAACTCATAGGTTTACGCCCACTCTCTTTACGCCTCCGCAAATGTGTGGTACCTTCTATAAATTTTCCACGGATATCTTCCGGAGAAAATTTCTTTTCGGGCAACAAACCCAAGTCACGCTTGGCGTTTTCTTCCAATTTAGCCAATTTCTCCTTCCGCTCATCCACATAAATATAAGGATGGTTGAAGCCACGAGGCTTCCGCATAGTAAACATTCCCATAATACATTACTTTTTAGTTCGTTTAATATGTAGATTTTTGGGTGAAGTCACCGGCTTGCGATCACTCTTCTGCAACACATCACCAGCCTTCTTGCCTCGCCAATGAAAAATATCTTCCTTATCACGCGGACGCATATAGTCAAACCACACAAAGGAAGGCAATTTATACTTATCCGCAGGAATCTGATCCATAGGATGAGTGATACCATTTGCCTTACCTATAAATGCTCCTTGCTCCAATTTTCTGTTTTTCATCAACATGCGCAAAAAGCTTCCTTCTGAATAATTATGCATCATCAAGGTTGAATCTTTTTCCTCTGTCGGATAGAATACAACTAAGACATTTCCGTTGATATCTACTTGACGCATTTCCCCTTTTTCAAAAAAAGCTTTCATTTCTTTACCGGCCACTTGGTTATAATGCAGACTGTCTTTTTGCTCTACAGCCAAGGCTTGATTTATAATGTGAGCCCAATCAATGGTACTGTCATTCATATAAACCTTAATTTCTTCGCCCAATAACTGCTGTGGACCATACCACAATACAGGATCTGTATACATTGTCAAACACGAGTCCTTAGAATTATATACCAAAGAGTCACAGACTGCCTGTACATCTGAACGATAAGCACGCACCTTGTGATATACCCTCATTTCACGATACATGGAATCTGTATTCAGATGATAAGTCATCAACCGTAATGTATCGCCATGCATAAATAAACTGTCACCTTGTGAATAATCCACCGCTACAGCTCTATCTGTAGCCACAGCATTGCCTGTAAGTTCATTATAAAAACAATAATCTCCAGTGAGCATATTTCGATGCACCGTATCATTCATCACCACCCGATGAAAAGCTTCACCAAAACCAAGTTTCCGGTCATAAAACAAACTGTCGCCAGTCAGTTTTCTGCCTCCGTTTGTCAATATCGAACGATCCAACAGTTCAGCCTGTTCGGATACCGTATTATAGATTCCCCGCTCCGAATAGATATGATTTTGATCACTGACAATATCCGAAGGCCCCAGGATGGTAGCCACTTTAGAAAAAGTACTGTATTTCAATGTATCAGAAGTCAGTTCAAAACGAGGATTCACCAATGATACTTCGTGATTAAACACAGCCAACTTTGTAGCAGGACTATATTCTCCCCAAATGGAAGTCAACTCATTCTCTTCATCTGTCAGCTTTCCTCCCTCAAAATAATAGCCTAAATTCATCAAGCGATCGTAGTTCAAGCTATCTGTAGTCAGTACGGTATTCCGATTTATCATCCGAACATTTTCACGCAACATGGCTAATTGAGACATACCATCATAATAAAGATAGTCGCTATAGATAAACAACGTATCACCTTGTTCCATCCGAACGTTTCCATGTGCTTCTACTGAATTGATCTTATTAAATATCAACGCACTATCACAATACATATACATGCTGTCATGACGCAATTTAACCGAACCGATCAGAATCTGTGCATCAGGATGCAGCGCCTCATCAGCCATTGCTTCTTCAGCATACAATAAGTCAACACGAGTTTTTTTCTTTTCAGCCTGCTCCTGTGCTGACACTAAACAGAAGCCAAACAGGCATAGAATACCTGTTAACAAATATCTATGCCTGTTTGAAAATACTATTCTAAAATTCTTCATATTAATCCTTAATCCAACCGGGGTACTTGAATGTACAATTTGTCTTCCAATGATCACTGATTCGGACATAAGTATGTTTTTGTTTTTCACGAATCCACTTGTCTATCAATTCTGCACGTCGTTTTTCCAACACAATGTTCTTCAAATTCTGATAGTCATCGGCCACTGTAGCTTTATGACCATTGGTACGGCTCTTCAGTTTTACGATAACACACTCTTCCTTACCGGTAGACTGCGGAATCATCGTAAAGGCTTCTGATATTTCACCCACTTTCATCTTATCCACCACTTTGGCGATTTCAGGTGGCAATTCCTGCATCTCAAACTTAGAAGTATTATTCATGGGATTAGGCAGCAATCCATGATTATTGCGCGTATCCTTATCATGCGATAACACAGAAGCAGCTTCTTCAAACGAGAATTTATTATTACGGATATCATCTGCTATCGAATCCAGACGAGCATTCGCTGCTGTTAAAGCTGATTCTGGAATATGTGGCTTCAACAAAATATGACGCACCTTAATACGGTCAACTCGCTTTTCCAACAATTGGATAATATGAAAACCAAACTCTGATTCCACTATTTTAGAAACCTTCTCGGGGGTCTGCAAATTAAATGCTACATTAGCAAAAGCAGGGTCTAACTCTCCTCGTCCCATAAAACGAGGCAATTCACCACCATTAATGGCCGAACCTTTATCCTCAGAATACATACGGGCCAACATACTGAAACTTTCTCCCTGATTTACACGGTCAGTATATTCACGCAAGCGGCGCTTTACATCCTCAATTTCTTCCAAAGGCACCTTAGGCTGTTGCGTAATAATCTGCACCTCCACTTGGGTAGGGATATAAGGGATACTGTCTTGCGGCAAGTTTTGAAAATAACGGCGGACTTCCGCAGGAGTTACCTTGATTTCACCAACCAATTTTTGCTGCATCTTCTGCACCGTTAACCCTTCACGAATGTTTTCACGCAACGATTCACGAATCTGACTGGAAGTCTTGTTAAAATACTCCTCCATCTTTTCCCGAGAACCGATACTGGCCACATACTGATTAATCTGATGGTCTAACTGCATCACAACTTCATTCTCAGCCACTTCAATACTATCTAAAGCCGCCTGGTGCAAAAATAACTTCTGCACAGCTATTTCTTCAGGAATCACACAGTAAGGATCCCGGTCAAATTTACGCCCACGATATACCGCATCCATACGAAGTTCTTCCACTTCCGACTTTAAGATAGCCTCATCGCCTACTACCCAGACTACTTCATCGATGACATTATCTTGTCCATATACGGAAGAGACAGATAACATCGTCCAAAGCCATAGTACCATCCATTTTATGTTCACAAACTTTTTCATGCTTGATGTATTACTTATAATATTTAATTTCATTTTTTTCCTCCGCCTGCTTATAGAGATCATCCTTAACCTGCTCCATAAACTGTACCTGTTTCATGTTCAGCAACATATCTTTTACTTGGGCACGAGCCAACTCAAAAGGTTCCTGCTCACCGGCAGGGCGATAGTCACGGATGTTCAAGAAATAATAAAATGCTGTATCCTTCAATTCCACTTGACGGTGTGTATTCAAATACTCTTCGGCATTATCATCCTGTAACGGTATCCAGCCCAGCACATCAGCAGCTGAAAGCCATTTATCATAAAAATATTCATACTTCACCGCATGCTGCATCTGATATTTCTCGAGTTCCTCCACCGCTTCTTGGGAATCTGCCCGATACCACCTCCGCACCTTATTTATATCAGCAGACTTCAATGGCACCTTTATAAACAACCCTTTAACCAGTGGACGCTCTAATTTAAAAGCAGCCTGATTACGTTCATAATAAACCTTCAAGTCTTCTTCTGAAATTTCATCACCCAACTTTTGAGAAATCAGAGCCTGCTGATAAGTATGCATAATCAATGCCCGACGATAATTCTCCACTCTCTGATCTATTTCAGCTCCATCGGGAATATTATGCTCTGCTTTTTCATACAAAAGAGTGTTTTCCACCCAATTATGGATATAATGTTCAGAAAATTGCAAACTATCCTCCTGAGACAAAGATACGGGCAAAACCGCCTGCAAGTCTTCTCGATAAAGGAAATGCCCATTCAACTCCACTAAAGGAGTGCGTCCTTTATGGTCGTATGTTTCTGCACACGCGCCTAACAGCAATCCAAAAATAAGCCCAAGACAAGTAGTTCGCATACCTTTTTATTTTTTTACGGTTTAAGTCACGAAGATAATGGTTTAATCAATTGCCTCTGTGATTATTAACAGTTTTTAAATGCTCAAATACCACTTCTCTCTAATTATTTCGTCTCAAACGGCTTATCCATTGCTTCTCCCATGCTTGCAAACAGTCACGCATAACCTCTTCTCGTACTTCTTCAAATGAAAGTGGACTTTTAATTTTACGTCCCATTACTAAGACAGCTGGATAATCAGACAAACCAATCGGCTTCTTTTGCTTGAATATACGATAATCCACCCATGGATGATCGCCCAACAAGAAAACTCCTTCTTCTACTTTCACTTCAGGATGCTGCTGGGCTGCAAATGTCAGTCTCACAGCTTCCTTCCATTCTGAGAACGGCAATTTTTTCAAGAACTTACGCACCTGTTTAGCCACGCGCTTGGAAGTAGCCTGAATCACCACGCCTTGATACTTAGACATCTTAAACTGATAATCTGAACGATGCTGATCATAATACGTTCTCCAATACTCTTCCTCTCCTACTCCATCTTTCGCAAGCTGAAGCTTTGTCAGTTCACACACCAGCAAACTGTCGCGATAAGACTGAAAAGCTGCATATGCTTCCGGAAAATCTTGCGGTAAGCCATGAAGAGTTCTATCCAGCAAAGATTTCATCAGAAATGCCTCAAACTGCACTTTAGGAGCAGCAGGAAACGAACGGGCAAAAAGTTGGAAATCATTCCCCGTATAATCTTCCCCCTGCAAGGTAAACAGGACTTGAGAAGTATTCTTATTTTCCAAAACATGCTGAATATCAACACAATGATGAGTAAAGAAATATTTTTGTTTTAGCTCATCCAACCATCCTAAAGAAGAGTTCTCATCACTCCACTGCAGACAATGACTTACCTCCTTGGGCTGCCCTACCAGGATTTCCTTTTTTTCCAAGACCTTCAAGAGGTGAATTCCCAACGGAGAATAAAAGGGCTTTGATATATCACCTGCTTCCAAACGAAAAGCCTGTTCTTCCAGTTCTATAGGAGCCTCTAAAGGAGCGAGCCAATGAACCGACTTATCATCAGAAAACTGCTGCACACAAGCTTCAAAATCAGCCCCATGCTGTATTGCAGAATACAGCGAATCCATCCATTGCTCAGTCTTACGCAAACGGGAAGCCGATATATTCTGAGAAAGATTCTTAAATACCTGCAATATCTTTACCTGCAACATACGCTTGGGTTGCTCAGAATGAGGATGTACCAACTGATAAACCAACTGCCAGCGATAGTCTTCAAGTTTTTCCTGAATAAAAGGAAGTGTGTCTAAATGCATCTGCTCTGCTGCTTGTCGCTTTAAGCCAACATGGCGATGACACATAGCCTCAAACTCCTGAAGCAAACAGTCATCACCTCTCCGGGTACCCGCTCCATCCACTTGCTGCGCCATACCCCAAACAGTCAGCCAGCTACACAAACAAAAACAAAGCCAAAATTTCATAACTTACCAGATTTTTACCAATCCCCGGGAATTCCCGATTGCTAAAAGAAAGAATGACACGAGCAACACAGATTTAATGACTACCTTAGTAAATCAAGAAATCCGAGTTATTCGTGTCATCCACCTACTATTATAGTTTATCCAACTATCAACTCATTGATTATTCAGGACGACTGTAGTTCGGAGCTTCACTGGTAATTGACACATCATGCGGATGACTTTCCAGAACACCTGCATTTGTAATGCGTGTAAACTTCGCATCATGAAGTTTCTCAATATTAGCAGCACCACAGTATCCCATACCGGCACGCAAACCACCTACCAACTGATAGATTACTTCAAACAAAGTTCCCTTATATGGTACACGAGCTGCAATACCTTCCGGCACCAACTTCTTCACGTCGCTGGTAGTACTTTGGAAATAGCGGTCTTTTGAACCATTTTCCATCGCTTCCAGAGAACCCATACCGCGATAAGATTTAAACTTACGGCCGTTGAAGATAATGGTATCACCCGGAGACTCTTCCGTACCGGCTACCAAAGAACCAATCATCACACTCCAGCCACCTGCTGCCAGCGCCTTTACTACATCACCAGAGTAGCGCAAACCACCATCGGCAATCAAAGGCACACCTGTGCCTTTCAAAGCTTTGGCTACATCATAAACCGCAGAAAGCTGAGGAACACCCACACCAGCTACTACACGGGTAGTACAGATAGAACCCGGACCAATACCTACTTTTACACCATCAGCCCCTGCTTCTACCAACATTTTAGCAGCTTCACCCGTGGCAATATTGCCCACTACAATATCGATGTTCGGGAAACGTTTTTTAGCTTCCTTCAGTTTTTCAATCACATACATGGAATGTCCGTGAGCTGTATCAATTACAATAGCATCTGCACCAGCATCCACCAAAGCTTGCATACGAACCATGGTATCAGCCGTAACTCCAACACCGGCAGCTACACGCAAACGGCCCTTTTCATCTTTACAAGCCATAGGTTTATCTTTCGCCTTGGTAATATCCTTGTAAGTAATCAAGCCGACCAGTTTATTGTCCTTATCAACTACCGGAAGCTTTTCAATTTTATGTTCCTGCAAAATTTGAGCAGCTGCTTCCAAATCCGTAGTCTGATTGGTAGTAACAATATTTTCCTTTGTCATAACCTCATCGATACGTTTTGATTGATCCAATTCAAAACGAAGGTCACGATTCGTTACAATACCTACCAGATGCTTTTCATCATCCACTACCGGAATACCACCAATTTTATATTCAGCCATCAAGTCAAGAGCATCAGCCACTGTTGAACCACGCTTAATGGTTACCGGATCATAAATCATACCGTTTTCGGCACGTTTCACAATAGCTACCTGACGAGCCTGCTCCTCGATAGACATGTTTTTGTGAATCACCCCAATACCACCTTCGCGAGCTATCGCAATGGCCATTTTAGCTTCGGTTACCGTATCCATGGCAGCCGTTACAAAAGGAATCTTCAACTCAATGTTGCGTGAAAACTTTGTCGTCAGTTCGACAGTTTTAGGAAGTACTTCAGAATAAGCGGGGATTAACAATACATCATCATAAGTTAATCCATCCATAACAATCTTATCAGCAATAAATGACATAGGACTTATGCGTTTAAATTTTATTGCGTGCAAATATACGATTTTTATTCAGAACCCGGAAAGTGCGAACCAGTTTTTTGATATTTTTTTGCGGTTTTTTTTCTTGAAAATGCCAAGTGTAACCATCCCCACATGCCTAATAAAATAACCAGCAGGGTCTGGATGCCGTGCACTATCAAAGCAAAGACACCAGCATCGGCAGCAGTGACTCCATACATCATCATCATAGTAATAACCGCAAAATGCCAGGGACCTGCTCCATTGGGAGTGGGAACGATTACAGCAAAAGTCCCGCCTACAAACAACACCAATCCCGCCAATAAATCAAGCGAAGCCGTAAAAGAAAAGCAGTAAAAAGTAAGATAGAAATGAAGGAAATAGGATAGCCATATTAATAATGTATAAAATAAAAACAGAGGAAGATTCTTTACGTTTCGGAGAGACATCACTCCTTCCCAGATATTCAATGCAGCCCCTTTTACCTTATCGAAAAAGGAGAGCATACAAAACAGATAGTAAAAAAGAAGCAATACACCTAAAACACAAAATAAAGTCACATAAAACCAGGGAGAGGTCAATAAATGAAAAAAAGAAGGTATCTTCGTTCCTGTCTCCTCAAAAAAACGGAAAAACACCGGCATCTGCAACAAAAAAGTGGCTCCGGATATTAGCAATATACAAAGAGTATCAATAAGACGTTCAGTCACAACGGTCCCCAAAGACTGGGTAAAAGACACCCCATCATACCGATCCAACACTCCACAGCGCGATAATTCTCCAACTCGAGGAAGCACTAAATTGGCTGCATAAGAAATAAAAATAGCATCCACACAATCAGATATTTTCGGATAAGCCCCTAAAGGAGCCAATGTCTGACGCCAGCGCCATCCCCGCACTACATGTCCCAGAACTCCAAAAAAAAGAGACAGCAGCATCCATCCCCAATGCATATCTCGACTCAACACCTCACCTGCACGAGCAAAATCGAAATCATGATACACCCAATAAAGAATAAATGTGCCCAAAAGCAACGGCAACCCTATTTTCAACGTCTTCCTCAACCCTTTATTCATACCTTCTTTAAATTCTTCTATGTACATTCTTCATTCTTCAGCAAAAAGAAGTACCTTTGAAGCGCAAAAGTAACTATTTTGTCGATATATGAGATTAGTAAAACCCAAAAAGTTTTTAGGCCAACACTTTCTAAAAGATTTGAAAGTGGCGCAAGACATCGCTGACACAGTAGATGCCTGCCCCAACCTGCCTATCCTGGAAGTAGGACCCGGCATGGGCGTTCTTACTCAATTCCTATTACCGAAAGAACGTACTGTAAAGGTCGTTGAAGTAGATTTCGAATCAGTAGCTTATCTACATGAGGCTTATCCACAGCTGGCAGATCACATCATAGAAGCAGACTTCTTGAGAATGGATCTCAAGCAGTTATTTAACGGACAGCCATTTGTACTGACTGGCAATTATCCCTACAACATCTCCAGCCAGATTTTCTTTAAGATGCTAGACAACAAAGAACTGATTCCTTGCTGTACAGGCATGATTCAAAAAGAGGTGGCAGAACGGATAGCTGCCGGTCCGGGCAGCAAAACGTATGGAATCTTAAGTGTCTTGATTCAGGCTTGGTATCGGGTAGAATATCTGTTCACCGTATCTGAACATGTATTCAATCCACCTCCCAAAGTTAAAAGTGCCGTCATCCGAATGACACGCAACGAAACACAGGTATTAGGATGCAACGAAAAGCTGTTCAAGCAAGTAGTCAAGACCACATTCAATCAACGCCGTAAAACCTTACGCAACTCTATCAAACCCATCTTGGGTAAAGACTGCCAACTGACTGAGGACCCTCTTTTCAACCGGCGTCCTGAACAACTTTCCGTGCAGGAATTTATTGAATTGACCAATCAGGTAGAACAAGCTTTGGCTACCATGACACAATAATATAAAGGATTTTATAGGGATATAAGTATGGAAATAGACGAAGAATACATCGAACAGGTGAAAAACCTCATCGAAGCAAAAGAGGCAGAACAAGTTAAATCTCTTTTATCCGACCTCCATCCGGCTGACATTGCAGAACTCTGCAATGATCTTGATCCAGAAGAGGCCCGTTTCGTCTATCGTCTTCTCGATAACGAAACGGCAGCCGACGTATTGGTGGAAATGGATGAAGATGTACGGAAAGAGTTCCTCGAACTTCTACCTTCAGAAACCATCGCCAAACGATTTGTGGATTACATGGATACGGACGATGCTGTAGACTTGATGCGTGAACTCGATGAAGACAAGCAGGAAGAAGTACTCTCACATATTGAAGATATAGAACAGGCAGGCGATATTGTAGATTTGCTGAAATACGACGAGGATACAGCCGGTGGACTTATGGGTACCGAAATGGTTACCGTGAACGAAAACTGGAGTATGCCTGAATGCCTTAAGGAGATGCGTATGCAGGCCGAACAACTGGATGAAATCTACTATGTATATGTCATTGATGATGACGAACGGCTCCAGGGCGTTTTCCCGCTAAAAAAAATGATTACTTCCCCTTCTGTATCCAAAGTAAAACATGTGATGCGCAAGGACCCTATTTCTGTACATGCAGATACTCCGATTGATGAAGTAGTTCAGATTATTGAAAAATATGACTTGGTAGCCTTACCTGTGATCGACAGTATCGGTCGGCTGGTAGGACAAATTACAGTCGATGACGTCATGGATGAGGTTCGTGAACAATCCGAACGAGACTATCAGCTGGCATCTGGTCTTTCTCAAGATGTAGAAACAGACGATAATGTCATGCGTCAGACCTCAGCCCGACTGCCTTGGCTTTTAATCGGCATGTTAGGAGGGATTGGAAACTCCATGATTTTAGGAAACTTTGATGCCACCTTTGCCGCCCACCCCGAAATGGCACTCTACATTCCACTTATCGGTGGTACTGGAGGAAACGTAGGTACCCAATCTTCAGCTATCATTGTACAAGGCTTAGCCAACAGTTCATTAGATGCCAAAGACACTTTCAAACAGATAGCCAAGGAAGCAGTAGTAGCCAGCATCAATGCCACTATTATATCATTGCTGGTCTATGTCTATAATTTTATCCGATTCGGAGGAGCTGCTACAGTAACTTACTCTGTATCCATCAGCCTTTTTGCCGTAGTTATGTTTGCCTCTATTTTCGGAACATTGGTGCCTATGACCCTGGAAAAACTAAAAGTAGACCCGGCAATAGCTACAGGTCCGTTCATTTCCATCACCAATGACATTATAGGCATGATGCTCTATATGGGAATTACCGTACTGCTATCCTAAAAAAAATAGCAATTTTAAAAAAAATGCCACAAAGTATATGAAGTGATTATTTTATTTCATTAATTTGTAATTGAATGTAACCCAAACGGGATTACCCGTTTCTAAAAAAGTAAATACAATGACGGACACTCAAGACACTAATATCCAGGAAAGAAAACCGGAATTAGAAGAAGAAAAGAAGAAAGACAGTCTACAAAAGCTCACCAAAGAAGAGATACTAGACCGTCTGAAAAAAATAGCTATCGATATAGATAGTTCTACCAAAGCTGAAATAGACGGATTAAAACAGATTTTCTATAAACTGCACAACAATGAATTGGAAAACAGCAAAAAACAATTCATTGAAAACGGCGGTGACGCAGAAGCATTTGTTCCTTCTCCTGATGCACGGGAAGAAGAATTCAAACACATCATGTCCGTCATTAAAGAAAAACGAGGTGCTGCCAACGCAGAATTGGAAAAACAAAAAGAGATGAATCTCCAGATTAAACTTTCCATTATCGAAGAACTGAAAGATTTAATCGAATCACCCGAAGATGCCAATAAATCTTATCACGAATTTAAACGTCTCCAGCAGCAATGGAACGAAATCAAACAAATTCCTCCTGCCAAGCAGAATGAGTTATGGAAGAATTACCAACTTTATGTGGAAAAATTCTATGATTTACTGAAGCTTAACAATGAATTCCGTGAATATGATTTTAAAAAGAATCTGGAAATAAAGACCCACCTCTGTGAAGCCGCTGAAAAATTAGCGGACGAAACAGATGTAGTTTCAGCATTTCACCAACTGCAAAAACTGCATCAGGAATTCCGTGATACAGGACCTGTAGCCAAAGAACTGCGCGAAGGTATCTGGGCTCGTTTCAAAACCGCTTCTACGATTGTAAACCGCCATCATCAACAGCATTTTGAAGCACTGAAAGAAGCAGAGCAACACAATCTAGACCAGAAAACCGTGATTTGTGAAATCGTAGAAACAATCGATTACAATGAACTGCAATCATTTGTAGCCTGGGAAAACAAAACGCAAGAAGTGATTGCCCTGCAGAATAAATGGAAAACGATCGGTTTTGCACCTCAAAAGATGAATGTGAAAATATTTGAGCGATTCCGCCGCGCTTGCGATGAATTCTTCCTGAAAAAAGGCGAATTTTTCAAATCGCTCAAAGAAAACATGAATTCCAATCTGGAAAAGAAGCGGGCACTATGCGAAAAAGCCGAAGCACTGAAAGACAGTACAGACTGGAAAAGCACTGCCGAGCAGCTTACCAAATTACAAAAAGAATGGAAAACGATTGGTCCTGTAACCAAAAAACACTCGGATGCCATTTGGCAACGGTTTATCAGTGCGTGTGACCATTTCTTTGAACAAAAGAATAAGGCTACTTCTTCACAACGAAGTGCTGAACAAGAAAACCTGGATAAGAAACGGGCCATTATTGAACAACTGAAAGGCATAGGTGAAGAAATGAATACAGAGGAAGCCACTCAACTGACAAAACAATTGATGAAGGAGTGGAATAACACCGGACATGTACCTTTTAAAGATAAGGACAAAGTGTACAAACAATACCATCAGCTAATAGACAGTTTGTTTGACCGCTTCCACATCAATGCCTCTGCCCAAAAGCTGAACCATTTTAAAACAAACCTCAGCCATATCCAAGAGGGAAGTCCACAAGCTCTGTACCGTGAGCGTGAAAGACTAAACCGAATCCTTGAAAGCATGAAGTCTGAATTGCAAACATATGAAAACAATCTAGGCTTCCTCAATGCTTCCTCGAAAAAAGGCAATAGCCTGTTGAGCGAACTGAACCGCAAAGTGGAAAAACTGAAAAATGAAATTACACTGGTGATGCAAAAAATTCAAATGATAGATGAGAATATCAAACAAGAAGCTCACAACGAATAGTCCATTTGCATCCATCTACCAGCTATCTTATTTAATATCGTATTCCTCCTGATGAGGGATACGATATTTTTTTATTCCCAAACAGAGGATAAGATAATAACAAAACCTCATTGAAATCATTCAATGAGGTTTTGTTGGGCTACCTGGATTCGAACCAGGAATGACAGGACCAGAATCTGTAGTGTTACCATTACACCATAGCCCAATGGATGTCTTTATTTCCGTTTTGCGATTGCAAAGGTACGAAGTTTTTTTAAACCTGCAATAGTTTAAGCAGTTTTTTTTGAAAAAAAATTGTTTCTTACCTAATTTGCGGAAAATATATCACTAAAAAAACGCAAAAATGAAAAGAGTTTTAGGCATTTAGGTGTTAGATATCATAAAACCATGTATCTTTGTCAACAGATTTATAATTTATAATGTATAATGAACGAAAGGAAAGAACTGATTCAACTAATTACAGAAGGAATTCAAGATAAAAAGGGAAAAAGAATCATGGTTGCTGATCTAAGAAACATAGATGAAGCCCTTTGCCAATATTTTATTATCTGCCAAGGTGATTCACCCACACAAGTTTCTGCCATTGTCGATTCTATACGAAACTCAACTTTGAAAGGATGTGGTGTGAAGCCTTATGCCATAGACGGATTGCGGAATGCAGAATGGGTAGCTATGGACTATGCCGATATCCTAGTGCATGTCTTTTTACCTGAAGTACGCGCGTTCTATGACCTGGAACATCTCTGGGCCGATGCCTTCTTAACTCAAATTCCTGATTTAGACTAATAAAACAAGAAACCTATGAGCAACGAAAATCTAAACAATCCTACTAATAGGAACAAACAAAATAAAGATAAAAAAGAAATCAATTTTAACTTCAAGTTCAACCTAGGTTGGCTATACACTCTTATCATTATAGCTCTCCTGGGGTTATGGTTCACCAATGAGAATAATATCGAAAACAAGATATTACCTTACGATGAATTTCAGCAATATGTAGAGGAAGGTTATATCAGCAAGGTTATCGGATATGACGATAACTCCGTAGAAGCCTTCGTCAAGCCACAACATGTAGCTAAGGTTTTCAAAGCAGATTCAACACGGATCGGACAAAACCCTATGATTACAACAGAAGCACCTTCGCGTGAAAGTTTAGACAGCTTTCTCCAAAAACAAAAAGACGAACAGCATTTTGACGGTTCAATCAGCTATGATAAAAAGAAAGACTACTTTACGGCTTTTCTCTGGCAAATTCTTCCATTTGCTTTACTGATCGGTTTTTGGCTTTTTATTACCCGACGAATGAGTGGCGGAAATTCCAGCATGGGAGGAGGTATCTTCAATGTGGGTAAATCCAAGGCACAGCTCTTTGAAAAAGGCTCTACAACCAGAGTTACTTTTAAAGATGTAGCAGGTCTGTCAGAAGCTAAACAGGAAGTAGAAGAAATTGTAGAATTTCTCAAGGAACCGCAAAAATATACCCAGTTGGGAGGTAAGATTCCCAAAGGTGCTTTGCTGGTAGGCCCTCCGGGAACTGGTAAGACATTATTGGCTAAAGCCGTAGCAGGCGAAGCAAACGTCCCCTTCTTTTCCCTGGCAGGTTCAGACTTTGTAGAAATGTTTGTCGGTGTAGGTGCTTCACGCGTACGAGATCTCTTCCGCCAGGCCAAAGAAAAGGCTCCTTGCATTGTGTTCATCGATGAAATAGATGCTGTAGGACGTGCTCGCGGTAAATCAGCCGCTATGGGAGGAAATGACGAACGCGAAAATACCCTGAATCAATTGCTCACTGAGATGGATGGATTCGGAACCAATAGCGGCATCATCATTCTGGCAGCTACTAACCGCGTAGATGTGCTAGACAAAGCTTTGCTGCGTGCCGGACGTTTCGACCGCCAGATTCATGTAGACTTACCTGATTTAAATGAACGTAAGGAAGTGTTTGGTGTACACCTCCGTCCCATAAAGATGGACGATAGTGTAGATATTGATCTGCTGGCACGTCAAACACCAGGTTTCTCCGGTGCTGACATTGCCAACGTATGTAATGAAGCAGCTTTGATTGCAGCCCGCCACGGAAAGAAATTTGTAGGAAAACAAGATTTCTTGGATGCAGTAGACCGTATTATCGGTGGCTTGGAAAAGAAAACCAAAATCACGACAGAAGCTGAACGTAAGTCCATAGCTATACATGAAGCAGGACATGCCAGCATATCCTGGCTACTGGAATATGCCAACCCACTGATCAAAGTGACCATTGTACCCCGTGGCCGAGCATTGGGAGCAGCCTGGTATTTACCAGAAGAACGCCAAATCACAACCAAGGAACAAATGCTGGATGAAATGTGTGCCACTCTAGGCGGACGTGCAGCCGAAGATTTATTCTTGGGACGCATCTCTACAGGAGCCATGAATGACTTGGAACGCGTGACCAAACAAGCTTATGGCATGATAGCTTACCTGGGTATGAGCGAACGGCTACCCAACCTTTGCTACTACAATAATGACGAATATTCCTTCAATCGTCCATACAGCGAAAAAACGGCTGAATTGATTGATGAAGAAGTGAAACGTATGGTCAACGAACAGTATGAACGTGCAAAGAAGATCTTATCTGACCATAAGGAGGGACACAACAAGCTGGCTCAGATTTTGATCGAAAAAGAAGTCATTTTCGCAGAAGATGTAGAGGGCATTTTCGGAAAACGCCCTTGGGCTTCTCGCTCTGAAGAGATTATCCAAGCCAAAAAGCAGCAAGAAGCAGCCAAAAGCTTAGTTCATAATAACCAGGAACAGCCAGTTGAAGAAAATTCTACGAAAGAACAGTCCGTTCATTCTAAAGAGAAGGAAGACGATAACACTAACCTATAAATAGAGAAAGACGTGAAAAACAATTTTATTCAACGAACCATCACAGGCATTTTGTTTGTGGCTGTTTTAGTGGGCTGTATTCTCTACAGTCCACTGACCTTTGGCATGCTGTTTACACTGATTGCAGCACTGAGTGTGCATGAATTCGGAGGATTAATCAACCGCAATGGTGAAGTTAGCCTCAACCGCATGATTACTTCACTAGGAGGGGCCTATCTGTTCTTGGCAATCATGGGCTACTGCATGCAAGCCACCGATTCACGGGTTTTTCTACCCTACCTGGCTCTATTGCTCTACCTCATGATTTCAGAACTCTATCTTAAGAAAAAGAATCCACTAGGCAACTGGGCTTTCAGCATGCTAAGTCAACTCTATGTAGCCTTACCATTTGCTTTGCTTAATGTGTTGGCTTTTCATAATTCTCTGGAAACAAGCAGTGTTACTTATAATCCTATTTTACCGTTATCGCTTTTTGTCTTTATCTGGCTTAGCGATTCAGGAGCATATTGTGTAGGTTCCCTGCTGGGTAAGCATAGACTTTTTGAACGCATCTCACCCAAAAAATCATGGGAGGGCAGCATCGGTGGAGGCATCTTTGCTATTGCATCCTCATTTGTCTTTGCCCATTTTTTCCCGTTTTTATCCATAGCTGAATGGGCTGGGTTGGCATTGACTGTGGTTGTTTTCGGCACATGGGGCGATTTGACCGAATCACTCATGAAACGCCAGCTAGGTATTAAAGATTCCGGCAATATCTTGCCAGGACACGGAGGCATGTTAGACCGCTTTGACAGTGCCATAATGGCCATACCTGCTGCTGTATTTTACTTGTACATACTCACTTGGTTCTAAAAAAAACTCCATGGATTCAACGGGATAAAACAATGATTTACCCTCTTGAATCCATGGAGATCATTAACTCAACCCACTTTTTAATGAACTGAATCCAGTCTTCCAAGATCTGCCAGTTCACTTGGTACTTCCAGTGCTTTCTCTGTCAACCTATCATAGGTTAATACTACAGCACCATTCTTTTCTGAATTCAAATGAATTTTAATACCTTTTGCGTCTTCCGGTATTTCCAGACTCCGCAAACTGAATGAAACCGGACTTGGAAATGGTGCATAATTGCCGGATAACTGATCGTAATCATTATAACGCAGTTGCAAATGCAAATAGCCATCCTGCTGATACAACTCGCTATCTTTCTCCGGACGAACTAAACTTATGAGATGTTTCTGATTTCCTGAAGGAAGGTTCTGCTGAAACAATACATTAAAATATCCCCCACTGATACCTGTTCCATTCTTCAACACACGCAATGCATCATGGCCGAAATCATCATCATTTTCTGCTGTAACCACTTCCAAAGATTTAGTCAACACCTCTTGCATCTCTAAAATTTTCACCGCATGATCATACTCACCATACTGATCAGACAACGGATTAAAAGACACAATAACCCGCTGGCCATCTACTGGTTTAAACCAGCCCATATCCGTATTGACAGGCCATAATTTCCCCCAGACATCACAATCCAGATAAAACGCATTACCGGTGGTACGGACGGTAGCCCACAAAGGAGGAGTAAAGTCTCCTAGTGAATAACCATCATTATCATCACAAGCATGCAAAAAAGGCATTAAGGCCAAGCATAACATCAAACAAAGGTCTTGTAATTTTCTCATAATCGAAATTCTATTAAAATTGCGTTAAACCCAACGACTCCCCATTCAATAGGAGTTACAACAAAAAAATCCAGGAATCCGACAATTACTGCATGGATTCCTGGATTTTTAACACATATTCGATGATTATCAAATTATTTTTCACGAAGCAGAGTCATTATCTGCCGGGCCGCTCTAACAGGAGCGCCAGCCTCACCCAAACGTCGGGCCATGTCATCATAACCTTGAAACATCTGTCTGCGATAAGCCTCATCATGTAATAATCGGTCTAGCTCAATCTTCATTTCATGAACTGTCATCAAATCAGCCACTAACTCCCGTACCACTTCCCGGTTGGCAATCAGATTCACCAGTGAAATATATTTCACTTTCAACAGATGACGCTTTAAAAAAGCAATGATCTTTCCAATAGGGGTATGGTAACAAACAGCCTGAGGAACCCGGAACAAAGCCGTTTCAAGAGTTGCTGTACCAGAAGTTACCAAAGCAGCTGCCGCATGCGTCAATAATGGATACGTCTGATTAAATACAATCTTCACATCCGCATCGCCTAAATAACTCTGATAATAGCTGGGAGAAATTCCTGGTGCCCCTGCCAATACCAGCTGATACTCCGAAAAATTGGTAGCAGCCCGAATCATATCAGGAAGGTTATCTTTAATTTCCTGTTTTCTACTTCCTGCCAGCAAGGCTATAAGCGGCCGTTCAGACAACCCGTTCTTTTGCAAAAAAGCAGAACGGCTTTCAGTATAACTAGCTTTAAAAGCCGTAATTTCATCTACTGTAGGATTACCCACATAATGTATAGGATACTGATGCTTCCCTTCAAAAAATTCCACCTCAAACGGAAGGATGGAAAAAAGTTCATCCACATCACGCTTGATTTGCTTGATTCGATACTCCTTCCAAGCCCATATTTTCGGTGAAATATAATAATATACAGGTATATGTGTATGTGCATGAATATACTGGGCTATTTTAAGATTAAATCCCGGATAATCCACTAAAATCAATACATCCGGCTGCCAATTCACAATATCCTGCTTACATTTCCTCATATTGGCAAAAATAGTACGCAAATGAAGAAGCACAGGAATAAAGCCCATATAAGCCAATTCTTTATAATGCTTAACCAAAGTACCACCAACAGCCGCCATAAGATCACCGCCAAAAAAGCGAAACTCAGCCTGCTCATCTTCCTGCTTCAAAGCCGTCATAAGATGCGAAGCATGAAGATCGCCCGAAGCTTCACCCACTATCAAATAATATTTCATATCCGCTGAAAGTAGAGAACAATAAAAACCTTACTTAGAACCAAGTTTTCAGTTCTTCCATCAAATGATAAGCCGTTACATCTACTGAAGTAGGTGTTATGGCCACATAGCCATTTGCCAGCGCCCAATGATCTGTATCTTCACATTCAGCATCTTCATCCACAAACTCACCAGTGAGCCAATAATAATGAGAATCACCACGATGTGCAAAATTTTCCCACTCATTAGTCCACATCCCCTTCGTCTGACGACAGATGCGTACCCCCTTCAAATCCTGTGAATCCGGGAAATTGACATTCAGACAAGTCAGCGCCGGCAATCCTTTATCCAGCACCTGACGGGCAATAGCGCGAACATAAGGACCAGCTGCCTCAAAATGAGCATTTGGCTCATGACTGCAAAGAGAAAAACCGATAGAGGGAATCCCTTTCAGACAGCCCTCAATGACCACTCCCATGGTACCAGAATAATGTACATTGGTTGCGGAATTATCACCATGATTAATCCCCCCCACTACCAAGTCTGGTTTACGATCTACCAGTGTATGCAAAGCCAGTTTTATACAATCAGTCGGCGTACCAGAACATTTATAAACCGTTACGCCCACATCCTTGCGGATCATCTGATAATGAATCGGCTCTGTTACAGTTAAAGCACAGGCAGAACCTGAACGCGGAGCATCTGGAGCTACCACTACCACTTCACCTAGCGGACGGAGGAATTTAATCAACTCGCTGATTCCTTTGGAAACAACGCCATCATCATTAGAAATTAATATTAAAGGTCTTTGATTTTCCATATTCTTAAGAATCTAATTTTCGCAAAAATAGTTAATTTAAAGCCATTTCACACTATAAAAACTCTTATAAAACCTTATAAACCGTATTTTTGCTCACCTGAGCTTAAAGAATGCTTATAAAAACAGTACCAGCTATGGATATACTATTAATCATTATCGGAATAATCTGCTTGCTAGCCGGATTAGCGGGATGTATTCTTCCCCTGTTACCAGGTCCGCCAATAGCTTACCTAGGACTTTTACTGCTGCATTTTACAGAACAAGTAACCTTTAGTACCACCCAGCTTATAATTTGGTTACTTCTAGTCATACTGCTTCAGATAACAGACTACATTGTACCTCTCATGGGTAGCAAATATTGCGGAAGCAGCCGTTACGGTACACGAGGATGCCTAGCAGGAACCCTGATCGGACTATGCTTCATGCCATGGGGAATTATCTTAGGTCCCTTTCTGGGTGCCTTTATAGGAGAGCTACTTGGGGGAAATAAATCCAGTCAAGCATTAAAATCCGGGATAGGCTCACTAGCCGGTTTTCTACTAGGCACCGTGTTAAAATGTGCAGCTACCGGATATTTTATATATCAGTTTGTTACAGCTATATTCCATCAATAGTAGTAATCAGATACTTAAAAAACTTAATCTTCAGCAAGTGGTGATTCAAAAGCGCTTTCTTTTCGTTTTTAATATGTATATTTGTCCATTAAATTAGAGAAAAAACAAGAAAAGGTTGGTAACAATTAGAGGTGCGATAAGTTATTAACAAAACCTGTGACTTATCAACCATTTTTGCAATCTTTCTCTTTTTTAGTAGGCACTATACGGAATTATCACTTATTTCGCTGCTGATAAACAACTAGATTATGGGAAAAATAATTGCTTTGGCAAACCAAAAAGGAGGCGTAGGAAAAACAACGACAACGATAAACCTTGCTGCCTCCCTTGCCACACTTGAAAAGAAAGTGCTTGTAGTAGACGCAGACCCACAAGCAAATGCATCTTCCGGCTTGGGTATTGACATAAAGCAGGTGGAATATACTATTTATGAATGCATTATAAACCGTACAGATATCCGCGAAGCCATTCAGGACACAGAAATTGATACGTTGAAAATCATTTCCTCACACATCAATCTGGTAGGAGCTGAAATTGAAATGCTGAATCTCAAAAATCGCGAAAAGATTTTAAAAGAAGTGTTAGCTCCACTCAAAGAAGAGTTTGACTATATTCTAATAGACTGCTCCCCATCGTTAGGATTGATTACCATCAATGCCTTGACGGCAGCCGACTCTGTCATTATCCCGGTCCAAGCTGAATATTTCGCATTGGAAGGCATCAGCAAACTGCTGAACACGATAAAGATTATAAAATCCAAGCTGAATCCAAAATTGGAAATTGAAGGATTCCTGCTGACCATGTATGACTCCAGACTGAGACAGGCTAACCAAATCTATGATGAGGTAAAACGTCATTTTCAGGAGTTGGTATTCAACACCGTTATCCAACGTAACGTCAAGCTCAGTGAAGCCCCCAGTTACGGACTGCCAACCATCTTATATGATGCAGATTCTACGGGAGCTAAAAACCACATGGCACTGGCCAAAGAACTGATAGGTCATAGTGCTCATGCTTAACATTTTATAGAACTTTAAAAGCCCATGGTACAAAGAAGAAATGCATTAGGACGAGGATTGGATGCACTGCTCTCTATAGATGAAGTGCAGGCAGAAGGTTCTTCGTCTATCCATGAAATAGAACTGTCGAAAATACGGGTCAACCCCAACCAGCCTCGCCGTGAATTCAATCAGACGGCATTGCAGGAACTGGCTAATTCCATCGCAGAAATAGGTATTATCCAGCCCATTACCCTGCGGGAAATTTCGGATGATGAATATCAAATCATTGCAGGTGAACGTCGTTTCCGCGCTTCTCAACTGGCAGGTTTAGAAAGCATCCCAGCTTATATCCGTACGGCTGACGATGAAAATGTCATGGAAATGGCATTGATTGAAAATATTCAACGTGAAGACCTTAACTCGATAGAAATCGCCTTGGCCTACCAGCACCTGCTGGATCAATATGGATTAACCCAAGAACGACTCAGTGAACGGGTAGGTAAAAAAAGAGCAACCATAGCTAACTACCTCCGTCTGCTAAAACTACCTGCTCCTATACAGGTAGCTTTACAGAATAAACAGATTGACATGGGACATGCACGCTCCTTACTGACGCTGGATGACCCCAAACTGCAAATTAAGATTTTTGAAGAAATTATCGAGCAAGGTTATCCTGTGCGAAAGGTGGAAGAATTGGTAAAATCACTCAGCGAAGGAGAAACTATAAGTAGCGGAAACCGCAAAATAGCCCCTAAACGTACCAAACTTCCAGAGGAATTCAACTTACTGAAAGAACAGCTTTCCGGATTCTTCAACACAAAAGTTCAATTAACTTGTTCTGAAAAAGGAAAAGGAAAAATCAGCATTCCGTTCAGTAATGAAGAAGAATTGGAGCGCATCATCGGTATTTTAGACACACTAAAGAATCAATGAGCATAAAAATATATACATACCGCCTACTGACCTGCCTGTTGTTCTGCTTTTTGCAAGCAACAGGATTTGTCGTTTTTGCCCAGGATCATCCTGTGGAGAAACATGTTTTCAAAAATTTTGAGAACCCTACAGACAGTTTGAATACGGCAGACAGCATTGCTGCTGAAAACAAACGGAAACTCTTAGAGCTGACTGCAGATCCTTCGCTCAAAGTAGCCCCCACTCCAACAGACAGCATCCAACATGCTGTAAACAAACAAATATGGGTACCTAATCCCACTAAGGCTACTTGGCTGGCTTTGGTAATTCCAGGCGGTGGACAAATTTACAACCGTAAATATTGGAAACTTCCCATTTTTTACGGTGGATTTGCCGGTTGTGCCTATGCCTTGACTTGGAACAGCAAGATGTATAAGGACTATTCAAATGCCTATAAAGATGCCGTAAAAGGCAATTGGCAATCAAGCAGCATCCAGGACTTATTACCTCCTGGATATACAGACCGGGTGTCTACTACTCAACTTACTGAAACACTCCGCAAGCGAAAAGACACTTACCGCCGCTATCGCGATTTGAGTATTTTTGCTTTTATCGGAGTTTATCTGCTTTCTGTAGTAGATGCCTATGTGGATGCGGAATTGTCTAACTTTGATATCAGCCCGGATCTAAGCATGCGTGTAGAACCTGCTGTGCTCAACAACCAGACTTCCCATTCATCAGGAAAGTCGGTCGGTGTACAATGTAGCTTTAGATTTTAACAAACCCTTTTTTTGCCTAAATAACAATGAATACAACCTTTCTCAATAACCTGTTTTCAAAAGTCTTGCTAGCCTCTTCGTGCTGCTGTGTAACTCTATTTTGCTCTACGCCTCTCCATGCTCAAGAAAGCGTAGATGTGCTGATACATGACAAAGAGGGCGATCGGCAGGAGGTCATTGATCTGCCTAAAAGCATGACTTATCCCATAGATAGCTTGCTGAATGACTGGAAGGCCAAAAATTACATTGACCTAGGAAAAGATTGCAGCACATCACACATTAACCCACAATTCAGCGATTCTGTCTATATAGACCGGCTCAGCCGCATGCCGACAATCATGGAGATGCCTTACAATGAAATTGTACGCAAATTCATTGACATGTATACCGGCCGACTACGCAGCCAAGTATCCTTCATGCTCAGTGCCTGTAATTTCTACATCCCCATTTTTGAAGAAGCATTGGATGCTTATGGTCTGCCATTAGAATTGCGCTATCTCCCTATCATCGAATCTGCACTTAATCCGTCGGCCGTATCACGGGCAGGTGCCTCCGGACTATGGCAGTTTATGCTGGCCACCGGTAAACTATACGGATTACAAAGCAACAGCCTGGTGGATGAACGGCGCGATCCTATTAAAGCTACTTGGGCAGCTGCACGGTATCTGAAAGATATGTATAACATTTATAAAGACTGGAATCTGGTGATTGCAGCTTATAACTGTGGACCAGGCACCATCAACAAGGCTATTCGCCGTTCTGGAGGAAAGACAGACTATTGGGAAATATATAACTATCTACCTCGAGAAACCAGAGGATATGTTCCAGCCTTTATTGCGGTCAACTATGTCATGACCTATTACTGCAAACACAATATCTGCCCCATGGAAACCAATATACCGGAGGCGACAGATACGGTGCTAGTCAGCAAAAATCTGCATTTCCAACAGATAGCCGATATCTGCGGCACCGATATGGATGAAATCAAAAGTCTGAATCCTCAATATAAAAGAGGGATAATACCTGGAGATAACCAGCCGCAAACCTTGCGACTTTCCATCAAAGATATCAGTACGTTCATTGACCAGCAAGATACCATCTATGTACACCGACAAAAAGAGTTGTTCAAAAATCGGAGATTGGTTTCTATCTCAGACCGCTCGTCCAGCCACAGTGGAAGTAGAGGAAATGGGGATCTAATATACCACCGAATTCGAAGTGGTGAAAATCTGGGAAGTATTGCCCGAAAATACGGAGTATCCGTCAAACAGATTCAACGGTGGAACGGTATGACTAACACGCGTATTTCTGCCGGAAAACGGTTAAAGATTTACAAATAATACAAGAATACTATGGAAGAGAACGTAAACCTTAGAAATAAAGAAAAAGCGGAAGAAGCTATGATTGAACAGGCATTTCGCGAGCTACTGGATGACTACTTGTCTACCAAACATCGCAAACGTGTCGAAATCATCACTAAAGCATTCCACTTTGCCAACCAGGCACACAAAGGCATCAAACGACGCTCTGGAGAGCCTTATATTATGCATCCCATAGCAGTAGCCAAAATTGTGTGCAATGAAATAGGGTTAGGTTCTACTTCCATCTGCGCTGCTCTTTTACATGATGTAGTTGAGGATACCGACTATACGGTAGAGGACATAGAAAATATTTTCGGCCCAAAGGTTTCACAGATTGTCGACGGACTGACTAAAATATCAGGAGGCATCTTTGGTGACCGAGCCTCTGCGCAAGCAGAAAACTTCAAGAAGCTATTGCTGACCATGTCGAACGATATTCGCGTGATCTTGATCAAAATAGCCGACCGACTGCATAATATGCGCACATTAGGCTCCATGCTGCCTAACAAACAGTTCAAGATAGCAGGAGAAACCCTCTATATTTATGCTCCTTTAGCTAACCGACTTGGATTATATAAGATTAAAACAGAACTCGAAAACTTAAGCTTTAAATACGAACATCCGGAACAATATCAAGAAATAGAGAAAAAATTAGCTGCAACCTCTTCTGAACGCGATAAAGTATTTCAGGATTTTACGGCACCGATTCGAGCTCAGCTTGATAAAATGGGTATGAAATACCATATCCTGGCCCGTGTAAAATCCATTTATTCCATCTGGAATAAGATGCAGACTAAACATGTGCCTTTTGAAGAAATCTATGACTTACTGGCCGTCCGCATCGTCTTTACTCCACAAAATATAGAGGAAGAACTGAATGACTGCTTCAATATCTATGTGGCTATATCCAAGATTTATAAGCCACATCCTGACCGTTTGCGTGACTGGATTAGTCATCCCAAAGCAAACGGATATCAGGCTTTACATGTTACTTTGATGAGCAACAAGGGGCAATGGATTGAGGTACAGATCCGCAGCGAAAGAATGAATGATGTAGCCGAACAGGGATTTGCAGCCCACTGGAAATACAAAGAGGGAGGCGGCAGTGAAGATGAAGGTGAACTGGAAAAATGGCTGCATACCATTAAAGAAATTTTAGATGACCCTCAGCCTGATGCCATTGATTTTCTGGATACGATCAAATTAAACCTTTTTGCTTCTGAAATCTTTGTATTTACGCCTAAAGGTGACTTAAAAACGATGCCACAAAATGCTACGGCACTCGATTTTGCCTTTTTATTGCACACAGACATAGGCAGTCATTGCATCGGAGCTAAAGTTAATCATAAACTTGTACCGTTAAGCCATAAATTGGAAAGCGGCGATCAGGTAGAAATTCTGACTTCCAAATCACAACGTGTACAACCTGAGTGGGAAGCTTTTGCCACCACAGCCCGTGCCCGTGCCAAAATAGCTTCTATACTACGCAAAGAGGCCAAAGCCAACCAAAAAAAGGGAGAACAAATCATTGCCGAATTCTGCCAGAAAGAAGATATTACGCTCAATGATAATACTTTGAACAAGATTGCTCGCCTCCACAAATTCCACACACATGAAGAACTATTGATTGCTGTTGGATGCAAAAAAATCATTCTGGGTGATACTGAAAAAAAACTGTTCAAGGACAAGACCAGCGCCACCTGGAAAAAATTACTGAAATTCTCATTCGGCAACAAAGACAATAAAACAGAAGAGGAACAGTTAGAGCAACCTGTTCCTTTTACAGCACATAATATCAATACGAAAGAAATACTAAAGCTGACTGAAGAAACCATTCAGAAAAACTACATCATGGCCGAATGCTGTCATCCCATACCAGGAGATGATGTATTAGGCTATATTGATGAAAACCAACACATTATCATACATAAACGTCAATGTCCCATAGCTACACGGCTCAAAAGCAGCTATGGAAACCGGATTATTGCTACCGAATGGGATACACACAAAGAACTGTCCTTCCTGGTAACCATATATTTAAAAGGCATTGACAGTATGGGACTGCTCAACGAAGTGACTCAGGTCATTTCCAGACAATTGAATGTGAATATCCGCAAACTTTCCATAGAGACAAATGATGGTATATTTGAAGGAAAAATCCAATTATATGTGCACGATGTAGATGATGTGCGGGCTATCTGCAACAACCTAAGACTGATACAAAACATCAAACAGGTAGTCAGGATAGAAGACTAATCTCTTATTTTCTCCAGGTTTTCTTTTAATTCCTCCACTTGCGAATAAGAAAACGAATCCAGAGCATCACGCATACCTACCAGTTCGGCACGGATAGCCCTCAGGCGTTCCACCAATTCAAAATTGCGTAATGTACTGTCCTGGTTATTCTCCATGCGCTGACGAGCCCCCGGCAAAGTCATACCACGCTCTTTGACCAAATGATAAATTAATTTCACAACATCAATATCTTCCTTACGATATTGCCGGACTCCTCTACCTGCTTTCTTGGGATTCAGCTGAGGAAACTCTTTCTCCCAAAAACGAAGCAAGGACTCATTGACGCCAAACATAGCTGCTACCTCACTGATAGAATAATAGATTTTCAGATTTTTATTTTTATGCATCATACCTCACCAATCAGTCCAACATTTTTCCGTGATTTTCAGCAATCTGAATCATACGGTCATAATCTTCAGCACTCAGATCCATGAAATAATAATTCACAGGATTCACCACCCGTCCTTTCACATGCACTTCATAATGCAGATGAGGTCCCGTACTTTTACCCGTATTTCCTACCCCTCCAATCACCTCTCCACGCACAACTTTCTTTCCTAACTTGGTTCTAAAATCCTTCAGATGAGCATACCAAGTCTGATAGCCGAATCCATGATCCACTACAATGACATTCCCATAACCAGTCTGCCATCCCATTTTAACAACCTTCCCATCCCCCGTAGCATATACATCTGTACCAGGATTAGCTGAAAAGTCCATACCTGCATGAAAACGGGTAGTCCCGTAAATCGGATCTATGCGAGTACCATAACCCGATGCAGTCTTCTTCAGATTTTTATTGGCAATTGGCTGAATAGCAGGGATACACTTCAACATTTCATCGTGATTCTTGCACAATGCCACTACATCATCAAACGAATTAGATTGGATATAAAGTTGCTTAGCCAACATATCTAATTTTTGAGTCGTATTAATTACCAGGTCAGCATCAGCCATATCCAAAAAAGGTTCATAACGGTTAGTTCCGGCAAAACCAGCCTGGCGAATAGCCGAAGGAATCGGATCTGCCTGAAAGATTACCCGATACAGATTATCATCCCGCTGCTGAATATCCTGCAACACTCCCATGGCCTCATCAATACGTTTGGAAAGCACATTATATTGCGCCCGTAATTGACTGTTTTCCTTCCGCAATTCCTTCTCGGAGGGGGAGCCGAAAATAAAGAGCAACAATAAAAAGCTGCCGGCACCAAATCCCATTCCTATAAAGAGGCGGCGGAGATAGCTCATCACACGTTGGCGAACAGTGGGATAAATACGGTCGTAAGTCTGAGTTCGAGGATTATATATATAGTAAACTTTGCGCATCAGCAGTAAATATTTCATTATCAATGGGGCAAATATAGGAAAAACAAGCTATCTTTGCGAGGATTTTTTGAGAAATATATGATTTAAGAGGAGCAATTTATCTTTTATAAGGAATATCAATTGCTTGCGCTCACTCAAAATAAAGAACCATACTATTGTAAATAATAACATCAGAAAGATAAACATTTATGTTGACAGCAAATGAAATCAGAGACTCATTTAAGAGTTTCTTTGAAAGCAAAGGACACCAGATTGTTCCTTCCGCTCCGATGGTCATCAAGGACGACCCGACGTTGATGTTCACGAATGCCGGTATGAACCAGTTCAAGGATATTATCTTGGGAAATCACCCGGCTAAGTTCAAACGGGTGGCAGACTCACAGAAATGCCTGCGTGTAAGTGGTAAACACAATGACTTGGAAGAAGTAGGTCATGATACTTACCACCACACCATGTTCGAAATGCTGGGAAACTGGTCATTTGGCGACTATTTCAAAAAAGAGGCTATCTCCTGGGCCTGGGAATACTTGGTAGATGTGCTGAAAATTGATCCGAAAGACCTCTATGCTACTGTATTTGAAGGCAGTGCTGAAGAGGGGCTGGAACGCGACAACGAAGCAGCTTCTTACTGGGAACAATTCTTGCCGAAAGATCATATCTTGAACGGAAACAAACATGATAATTTCTGGGAAATGGGCGATACAGGTCCCTGTGGTCCTTGCTCTGAAATTCATATAGACTCGCGTTCTGAAGAAGAAAAAGCATTGGTACCCGGACGGGAACTGGTAAACAAAGATCATCCGCAAGTCATCGAAATCTGGAACTTGGTGTTCATGCAGTTCAACCGCAAAGCCGATGGTTCACTGGAAGGTCTGCCAGCCAAAGTTATCGATACCGGTATGGGCTTTGAACGACTGGTACGCACCCTGCAAGGAAAAACATCCAACTATGACACCGATGTATTCCAACCTATTCTGAAAGCTATCGCCAACATGGCAGGTAAGCACTATGGCGACAATGAGCAGGATGATATTGCCATGCGTGTAATAGCCGACCACATCCGTACCATCGCCTTCTCTATCACCGACGGACAGTTACCCAGCAATGCCAAGGCCGGTTATGTAATTCGCCGCATCTTGCGCCGTGCTGTGCGCTATGGCTACACATTCTTGGGCCAGAAGCAGGCCTTTATGTACAGACTACTGCCCGTACTGATAGAAAACATGGGAGGTGCTTATCCGGAACTGAATGCACAGAAAGAACTCATAGCCAAGGTTATCAAGGAAGAAGAAGAATCATTCCTCCGCACATTGGAAACCGGTATCCGCCTGTTGGACAAGACCATGACCGATGCCAAAGCAGCCGGAAAGACCGAAATCAGCGGAAAGGATGCCTTTACTTTGTATGATACCTTCGGATTCCCGCTCGACCTGACTGAACTGATTCTCCGTGAAAACGGTATGACGGCCGACCTGAAAGAGTTTGATGCAGAAATGCAGCAACAGAAACAGCGTGCCCGCAACGCAGCTGCTGTGGAGACCGGCGACTGGGTGACGCTGCAGGAAGGAACTACTGAATTTGTAGGTTACGACTATACCGAATATGAAACCAGTATCTTGCGCTATCGCCAGATTAAGCAGAAGAATCAGACCTTGTACCAGATTGTACTGGACAAGACCCCGTTCTATGCTGAAAGCGGTGGCCAGGTGGGCGACACCGGTGTTTTGGTCAACGAATTCGAGACCATCGAAGTAATCGATACCAAGAAAGAGAACAACCTGCCTATTCACATCACCAAAAAATTGCCCGAACACTTGGAAGCACCGATGATGGCATGCGTTGATACCGATAAGCGCGCCGCTTGTGCCGCCAACCACTCTTGTACACACTTGTTGGATGCTGCCCTGCGCGAAGTATTAGGCGACCACGTAGAACAGAAGGGCTCGTTGGTAACGCCCGATTCACTGCGTTTCGACTTCTCTCACTTCCAGAAAGTGACCGACGAACAGATTCGCCAGATAGAACACATTGTAAATGACAAGATTCGTGCCAACATTCCCTTGCAGGAATACCGCAACATTCCTATTGAAGAAGCGAAGGAACTGGGTGCCATCGCCCTCTTCGGTGAAAAATACGGCGACCATGTACGCGTTATCCAGTTTGGCAATTCCATCGAGTTCTGTGGCGGTACCCACGTCAGCGCTACCGGAAACATCGGTATGGTGAAAATTGTGAGCGAAAGCTCGGTAGCAGCCGGTGTACGCCGTATCGAAGCCTTAACCGGAGCGCGTGTAGAAGCCATGCTGGATGCTTTCCAAGACACCATGCGCGACTTGAAGGCTCTCTTCAACAATGCTCCCGACCTGACAGCCGCCATCCGCAAATACATTGACGAGAATGCCGGACTGAAGAAGCAGGTGGAAGACTTCATGAAAGAAAAAGAAAGCCAACTGAAAGAAAAGCTGCTGCAAAGCGTGAAAGAAGTAAACGGTGTGAAGGTAATCAAGTTCACAGCTCCGGTACCTGCCGAAACCGTGAAGAACATCGCTTTCCAACTGCGCGGCGAAATCACCGAAAATCTCTTCTTCGTAGCCGGCACCGTACACGACGGCAAACCCATGCTGACCGTCATGCTGAGCGATAACCTCGTGGCAGGCGGCCTGAAAGCAGGTATGCTGGTGAAAGAAGCTGCCCGCTTGATTCAAGGCGGTGGCGGTGGCCAGCCCCACTTCGCCACAGCCGGCGGTAAGAACCCTGACGGACTGAGCGCAGCCGTTGATAAAGTAATCGAACTGGCAGGTATTTGATTTCTGCCGATTCCAACTATCTGCAACGCCCCGGACAAACAGTTGTCTGGGGCGTTTGTATATTTCTTAACCTTATAAAGTCTACCGGTCAGCCCCCTTCTATTTCCACCCTACCGATAACCGCTATCGAAACTTCCGTGAACCACTGCTTTTAATACCGATAGCAACCCTCTACCTTTGCAGCATAATTAAAAATCAAAAGGATTATGACACAGTTAATGATGGTTTGGACAGCCACTGTATGTTTCTTGCTGCTGGCTTTAGCCTTGAGGACAATTGAAAGATTCCGCATGGCTATACATGCTAAAGAAAAAACTCACCACCTGGTAGAGATAGAAAAAGAATCTCGTTTAATCTATTGCCCCGGAGACATTGCAGATGAAGAAGATTCCGATGACTTATAATACCGAACATCTGTCCGAAATCGGATTTTTCCTGGCTGACTATGCAGCATGGCTGTTGGGTAGCGGCGCCACCTGCATCCGCATTGAAAAAAACGTGCGCCGCATGGCAGAGGCATTCCATGTGCACTTAAATTTGGCCTTGATGCCTTCCACTGTATTCGTATCAGTGTGGCAAAACAGTCCCACAGAAGCCGTACATCATAACTGTGCCCACCACAAGGGCGGCATCAGTTTCTACATCATTACCCAACTGAGTAAATTAAGCTGGGAAATAGCTGACGGCAAAACGGACTTTGAAGGAGCCAAACAAGAAATGAGCCGCATTGTAGAACATCCCCAACACACCGGACGATGGACGGTACTGCTATTAGCTTCATTAGCCAATGCTTCGTTCTGCCGCTTGTTTCAGGGAGATGCCATATCCATGCTGATTGTATTTATAGCTACCGTGGCCGGTTATTTCTTGAAACAAGTCATGCTGGAAGATAAACACGATGTACGGCTCACATTCTTCTGCTCAGCTTTCTTTTCCTCGGTCATTGCAGCCGGAGGTTATGTATTTGGCTGGGGAAATACGCCCGACATCGCTCTAGGTACCAGCGTACTATACCTCATACCAGGTGTACCCTACATCAACTCAGTGAGCGACATGCTGGACGGACATTACCTCTGTTCTTTCAGCCGATTTATGAACGCAGCCATCTTGACCTTCTGCCTGTCAGCCGGTCTGTGCGGCGGATTGCTACTGATGAACTTACGTTGGTTTTAAACAGACAAAAACTTTTCAGACAATATGATATTCTCCCTTCTTCAAGACGGATTCTTTGCTGCTATTGCCGCTATCGGTTTTGCCAGCATCAGTAATCCGCCCCGCCGTGTATATGGTTGCTGTGCTCTGACAGCAGCCGTAGGTCATGCCTGCCGTTACTTGCTGATGAATAACGGACTGTACAACCTGCACATTATTCCTGCCAGTTTTGTTGCAGCATTTACCATTGGTACACTAGCTGTAATCCTGGCCCCCAAAGTAAAATGTCCGGCTGAATCATGCTTTGCTCCGGCATTATTGCCCATGATTCCCGGAATGTATGCCTACCGCTGTGTCAAAGCCTTACTGCTCTGTCTGTTTCAGTCGGATGAATCCACCTTTGATCACTACTATTACCTGCTGAGTTACAATGGATTGACCTGCGTATTTATTATTCTGGGCATGGTGATTGGCGCCACTGTACCTATGTTTCTCTGGAAAAAAATCTCCTTCCAGGCCACTCGATAAAGTAAAATTCATAACTTTGTAATTTAATGTACCGAATAAGCATGGAATTTAGACAACTGAAATATTTCGTAAAAGCTGCCGAAACGCTGAACTTCTCAGAAGCTGCCAAAGCGCTGAACATAACGCAAAGCACGCTATCGCAGCAAATCAGGCAACTGGAACAAGAAGTAGACATGCAACTGTTCCAGCGCAACAGCCACATGGTCAATCTGACCGAAGCCGGCGAGGAGCTGTTGCCTTTTGCCCTGCAGACACTCTATGCAGCAGAAACCTGCACGGAACGCATGCACGATTTAAAGCAATTGCTGACCGGTACACTAAATATCGGAGTAACCTTTACTTTCAGCCCACTGCTTACAGAAACTCTGCTGGATTTCATGAAGTCTTATCCTAGGGTGAAACTCAATATCTATTATAAACCCATGGAAGAGCTGATGGAAATGCTGGGACGCCATGAGATAGATTTTGTATTGGCCTTCAAACCCAGCCGCCGCTATGCCGGTATCGAATCGCATGTACTTTTCAACAATCACTTGGCAGCTATCGTCAATAAACACCATCCGCTGGCCAGAAGAGAAAAAGTCACATTGGCTGAAATTGAAAAATATGACATTGCCCTGCCTGCCCACGGCATGCAGGCGCGCAATGCTTTCGACCAGGTCAGCTCACGATACTGTCCACATTTCAGAGTACGGGTAGAACTGAACGAGGTGCATATCCTGCTGAACCTGATCCGGCAAAGCGAATTGGTGACTATTCTTTCCGAAGCCACCATCCATGACGAACAAGATGTAAAGGCCATTCCTCTGGATGTACCTGAAAATGACATGGAAGGATGTATCCACATGCTGGAAAATGCCTATCGCAAACATTCTGCCCAACAGTTCATCCGACTGCTGAGCGAATCAAATGCCATCCGAAAACATATGCATGCATGGATTTGAAGATAAAAGTATCCATTTTATAAAAAAACAAAATTTGCAATCAGCTTGCAAATTCTTTAACGTATCTTTGCTGAATCAAAAAAAGGACAGCATGATACATTCCACACAGAACCAACCTTCTATAAAAGAAGCTGAACAGTTGCTGACAGAGGCTCATATACACCTCACAGCCATACGGATTACCATATTGAGGGAAATCATGCAGCTAGACCATACCTTCACCCTGGCAGATATGGAAGAGCGGATGGATACAATCGATAAGTCTACCCTCTTCCGCACGCTGACTCTGTTTCTGCAACATAAACTGCTGCATGAGGTAGACAATGGCAGCGGATCAAAGTTATATTGCAGATGCGTATGCAACTCCAAGCAACACCATTCACACATTCATTTTACCTGCACTGAATGTGGACAAACCTTCTGCATCAAAGACATTGACAGTTCACAAATCCCTTGCCCTAGAAACTTTGAAGTAGAAGAAATCAACTGTGTAATGAAAGGTCTCTGTCCTGAATGTAAACAGAAAAATTATACCCAAAAAGATGAAAGAGATATTTGAACTGATTAACGGCATGGCTCCCTACCTGATACTGGGATTCTTTCTGGCCGGACTGATGCATGCATTTGTACCTAACACCTTATACCGCCGCTATGTGGGCCAGAATTCGTTCCGTTCTGTATTCAATGCGGCCATGCTGGGCATCCCGCTTCCACTCTGTTCGTGTGGAGTCATTCCTACGGCTATGTCTCTCCGCAGAGAAGGAGCCTCGAAAGGAGCTACCATATCGTTTCTCATCGCGACTCCACAAACCGGTGTAGATTCTATTATTGCCACCTACTCGCTCATGGGACTTCCCTTTGCCTTGGTGCGCCCTATAGTAGCATTGGCCACGGCCTTACTGGGTGGCAGTTTAATCAATAAACTGGATAATACACTGAACCAGACATCTGACTCTGAAGCAAAAGAATCGACCAGCCATACCTCTCACCGATCTTTTGGAGAAAAGCTGAAAACCGCCTTGCACTATGCCTTTGTAGAAATGATGCAAGATATTGGGAAATGGCTGGTAGTGGGTCTGGTTGTAGCCGGCCTGATTACCGTATTTGTACCCGACAGTTTCTTCGCAGTTTTTGCCGACAAGCCCCTGCTCAGTATGCTGCTGGTATTAGCTTTTGCCATCCCGATGTACCTCTGTGCTACCGGGTCCATACCTATTGCCGTAGCCTTGATGCTGAAAGGACTTTCACCCGGTACGGCCTTAGTGCTACTGATGGCAGGCCCGGCTGTCAATGCCGCCTCCATCCTAGTAATCAGTAAAGTGATGGGCAAAAAGACGCTGGCACTATACCTTGTTTCCATCATCTCCGGAGCCATATGCTTCGGATTAGGGATCGACTATCTGTTGCCGCGTGAATGGTTTACCGCCCCACTGATACAAATGCAGTCTTGCCACCACGAAGGCATAAACTACCTGCATCTGGGCAGCTTCATCCTGCTGACCATTCTGCTAATCAATGCTTTCATACAGCGCTATCACAATCCGGCCAGCTGTACTTGCCACGAAAAACACGGAGCATGCACGACTGAAAAGGATGAAAAAGAAATACAGCACATTACCGTAAAAGGAATGACCTGTAACCACTGCAAAAGCAATGTAGAAAAAGCCATCTTAAAAGTAGAAGGCGTTACACAAGCAGAAGCCAACCTGACCAACGGGCAGGTCGTGATCTATGGTAAGGCCGACCCTATAGCCATAATACAAGCCGTAGAAAGCATCGGATTTGAGGTAGAGTAAATTTACTCTACCTGCTCCTGCGGATAATTCACAAGATAAAGGGTGCCCGTGGCACGGGTAAAAGCTGTATACAGCCAACGGAAGTAATCGGGCGTCAGATATTCATCCGACATATACCCCTGGTCCAAAAATACATTTTTCCACTGACCACCTTGTGCCTTATGACAAGTCACCGCATACGCATACTTCACCTGAACTGCATTATAATGAGGGTCAGCCTTCATTTTCTTCATCCGTTCCCGCTTTAGAGAGATATCAGCATAATCCTCCAATACTTCATAAAACAAACGGTCATTATCAGCTTTTGGCAAAGCCGGAGCATCACTATGCAAGGTATCGAGCAGCAAGCTGACCTCCATCTCCAGGTCATGACAATCAGGAAAAGACAACACTACATCAGCAAATCTAAACCCGTATAACTCATGTGTACGACGTACTCGTCGCACCACAGCCAGTTCACCATTGGCTATAAAGTCCGGAACCTGCTCAGCTTGTAACGCCGTATCCGGCTGCCGTTTCAGTTCCGCAACCAGCTGCTCAGTCCAATAATAATTATTTTTTGCCACCATCAACCAGTCACCCGTTTCCAGTTCCTCCTCACGCCATAAAATCTGCGCCCGGATTCCTTTATTATAGATATTGGCCCTTTTATTGCTACGACATATAACAATGGTATCATCCATTCCATCCCGGTCATAACACTGTTCCAAAGCATCAATCAATTCATGGCCAGGCAAAACTTTAATATCAGCAAAACCAGACACCCGGATTTTAGGCAATGACCAGCACGCATCCTCCACCAGCCGTTCACGCAGCCGAGTTGCATTCCACAAAATGCCAGAATCCAGTTCCTGCCGTACCACCTGAGTCAAATCCACCTCCGTCACTTCCAGACCATACCCTCGCAGAGCATCCCCCCACAAAGCCGGACTCTGCTCTTCTCCTACAGGCGGCAACTGAGCCGTATCGCCCATCAGAAGCAAGCGACATCCCTGTCCGGCATACACATACTGTACCAAATCATCGAGCAAACGTCCTGTACCCAACGAAGCCCCCGACAACCCCTCATTAGAGATCATAGAAGCCTCATCCACTATAAACAAGGTATGGGTAACCAGATTATCATTCACCGAAAAATTTTCCCAATCATTCGAAAAAGACAGTTGCCGGTAAATCTTTTTGTGAATGGTAAAAGCAGCATGACCTGCATACGAAGACAACACCTTGGCTGCCCTTCCGGTAGGAGCCAGTAAAACCGACTTTTGCTTCAATTCATCCAAAGCCTTGATCAAAGCAGCCACGAGTGAAGTCTTACCGGTACCGGCATACCCCCTCAATAAAAAGACCTGTTCACCTGCCTGTTCCGTGAGAAAAGAAGCCAGCTTTTTTAACGCGATTTCCTGCTCTGAAGTTGGTTGATAAGGAAATTTTTCCTTAATTTGCGACTCTAAATAGTTATTTATCATTTTTGTAACAGAAAAAAGTCAGAATAACAGCCGTTATTCAATTTATTTCTTTTATTTTTGCGGTGCGAATATAATAACTAAAAAACATATTTATCATGAAAACAGTATTTAATATCGTTTTAGGCTTATGTGCTCTGGTATTGGTTTATATTTGTTATGCCAGCATCATGGGTCCTATCGATTTTGAGAATGCCAAAAAGCACAGAGATGCAGCAGTTATCGCACGCCTGATGGATATCCGTAAGGCACAAGCAGAGTACCGTAACATGCACGACCAGAAGTACACTGCCAGCTTTGATACACTGATTGACTTTGTAAAGAACCAGAAATTGCCCTTCGTATACAAACAAGGCGAATTGAGCGACAAGCAGTTAGAAGAAGGTCTGACTGAAAAGAAAGCTGTTAAAATTATCGAAAAAGCTCAGAAGACTGGTAACTATAATGAAGTTAAGAAACTTGGTCTGGAGAACTTCAAACGTGATACCATGTGGGTAGCCGTATTGGATACTATCTTCCCGCAAGGATTCAACCCGGATTCTATGCGCTACATTCCTTTTGGAAACGGTGCTGAATTTGAAATGGCTATCAAGAATGACACAGCTAAGTCTGGTGCTCCGTTCTGTCTGCTCGAAGTAAAAGCTCCGTTTGATATCTATTTGAATGGTTTGGACAAGCAAGAAATTGCCAACCTGAAAGACCTGCAAACAAAAATGGAAAAATATACAGGTCTGATGATCGGTAGCTTGGAAACCGCTAACAATAATGCAGGTAACTGGGAATAAAGGATGATTGATTTCGACCAATCAAACCAATATACATTATCCATCCGTCTCAGCACGGATGGATTTTCTTTTTATGTATTTGACCCTCATAGCAAAGAAGAGCCTTTCTATCATGAGCAAGAGGTGAATACCACCCTTTCTCTAACTGCCAACCTCAAACAGACTTTTCGGGAAACAGCCTGGTTGAGCCGCCCTTTCCGCAAGGTCCATGTCTTGGTGGCCAGTCCCCGCTTTACTTTCATCCCGCTAGAGTACTTTGAAGATGAACAGGCAGAAACTGTATTCTACCACAATCATACCCAGCGAGATAACGAAACCGTACTCTACAACATCCTGCATAAGAATAACATTGTAGTCTTGTTCGGAATAGACAAGAGCAGCCATTCCTTTCTATTGGAACAGCACCCCAGTGCACATTTCTATGCACAGGCCAGCCCTTTTATTGACCTATTTGCCGGAAAAAGCCGTTTGGGCAACAACCGGAAACTATATGCTTATCTGCACAGCCATACCATAGACCTCTATGGCTACGAACGGAGCAGACTGTTATTAGGAAATTCATTCCAATGCCGGGACTGGCATGATAAACTCTATTACCTGCTCTATACCTGGAAACAGCTAGGGCTAGATCAAGAGCGTGATGAGCTTCACCTGAGTGGTATGCTGCAAGACAAAAACGAATGGCTGACCGAATTGAAAAAATACATCCGCCAAGTGTACATCATGAATCCGTCATCACATATTGACCTGGAGGCCATTGTTCATTTAGGCGATTAAAAGTTCATGTTTTAAAACAACCCTTAAATATATGCGAGTAATCAGTGGTATCTATAAACGCAGACGCTTTGATGTTCCGCGGACTTTCAAGGCACGCCCTACAACGGATTTTGCCAAAGAAAACCTCTTTAATGTGCTTTCCAATTACCTGGATTTTGAAGAAGGTATACGGGCTCTAGACCTCTTTGCCGGTACAGGCAGCATCAGCATAGAACTGGTGTCACGAGGATGCAGCCAGGTTATCAGTGTGGAAAAAGACCGTGACCATCATGCTTTCATCTGCAAGATTATGAAAGAAGTAAACACCGATATCTGTATTCCCATCCGAGGTGATGTATTTAAATACCTGCAAAACAGCAAGGAGAAATTCGATTTCATTTTTGCCGACCCTCCCTATGAACTGGCTGGTCTGGCTACACTGCCCGATTTAGTATTCCAGCAAGAGCTTTTAAAAGAAGGAGGCCTTTTTGTCCTGGAACATGGCAAAAAAGACAATTTTGAAGATCATCCGCATTTTCTGGAGAGACGCGTATACGGAAGCGTTAACTTTTCATTCTTCCGATAAGCCCATCCAAAGTAACATTTACAATAAAGGCGCCAAGAGCCGGACCAGGCTCTCGGCTGCTTTTCGATACCAAGGACGTTTCGTCCAGTTCTTCAAGAATACCTGCTCGGCATTACGCAGATCCTGCAAATAGATTTCCCGCATCTGCAACGCTGTTTCTGCATCATAAATAAAGGCATTCACCTCAAAGTTATGCTCAAAGCTACGGAAATCCATATTCGTAGAGCCAACAGTAGAAAAGACATCATCCGACACCATCATTTTAGAATGCAAGAAGCCCTTCTTGTAAAAATACACCTTCACCCCAGCGCGAAGCACATCTGCCAGATAAGAGCAAGAAGCCAGATGAGTAAGCTTGCTATCTGCCTGCAATGGCAGCATCAGGCGTACATCCACACCGGAAAGAGCCGCCGTCTGCATGACCTGCAAAATAGATTCTGTAGGCAGGAAATAAGGTGTTTGTATATAAAAATATTTTCTGGAATTCAAGATAGCCTTGGTCAGCCCCTGCATGATTTCCCGCCAGGGCCCCACTGGTTCACTGGTTACAATCTGCGCCAATGCTGCTCCACTACAAGCTATATCAGGGAAATACCGGGTGGCAGTAATCAACGTACGGTCTACAAAATACCAATCCAGCAAAAAAGCCGTCTGAAGCCCATGAACCGCCTTTCCCTGAATCAGGATATGAGTATCACGCCAGATTCCCCAGGAAATACCCCGCAGATACCTTTCAGCCAGATTCATCCCCCCAACAAAACCCACTTCTCCATCAATTACCACAATTTTCCGGTGATTGCGGTAATTCACTTTACTGGTAAACTGCGGAAAACGTACCTTCAAGTAACTATGTACCTCAATACCAGCCTCCCGCATCTCCTCAAAAAACGCATGAGGCACATGCCAGCAACCCACATCATCATAAATAACACGCACCTCTACTCCCTGACGAGCTTTTTCTATCAGCACATCACGCACCATGCGACCCACAGCATCATCCTCAAAGATATAAAACTCTACATGAATATGCTGTTTGGCTTGCTGCAGATGATGCAGCAGTGACTGAAGCAGGCTATACCCTTCTGTATACACCTGAATTCGATTTCCCTCAAAAGGATACGCCTGATTGATATCTTGAAACAGTGAGATAAGCCGTTCATAAGCAGGAGGCAGCTGACAGGAAGCCTGTTCACGGTAAACCATCATAGATTTTTTCATAAGCCGGCTGTAGAGCTTCTTTCCGATAAGACGTTCGCGTCGCTGGCTCCGCCCGAAAAAGAAGTAAAATACCAACCCCACTACCGGAAGAAACATCAAGACCAGAATCCATGCCAACGTCTTTACTGGATTACGGTTATCCAGAATGATAATCGCAATCGTACCGATAATAGCACCGAAATAAAGAATATCGAATGCCACGGTGGCTATCTGACTAAAAACCAGGTTCCAATCTACCGTCATAAAAAATCCACTCTTTTCCTTTATCTTTCAACAAATATAAAGGAAAAGAGTGGAAACAACAATGTAATCCAGTCTATTTTTTCAGCATTAGAAGCGACGGGGACCAAATCCACCACCATAATGACGCGGACCGAAACCTCTACCCGGACCATGCATACCCTTTTGGCCGTTTTTACCGCCAAAGATATTCAGCCGGTAAATGAAATGAAGCATACAGTAGCTGTTCACCCCATTATATTCATAGACCGAACGTCCGCTGGCCGTCAGCGAACGGCTGATATTGCTCTGCTGACGCAAGATGTCATACACCTCAAAGCTGATGGTAGCAGCCCCTTTTAGGAAAGTCTGGGACAGCTGTGCATTCCAGATTACCTCGTTGCGGTTCATATTGGCATCGGAATACCCGCGGCGGCTCTGATTGGCCACATTGGTAGACAAACTCATGTTCCAGGGAGCAGAAACAGTAGTAGTAGCTCCATAGGAAAAATTATAAGGCTTCTGATTATTATCCGGAGTCAACTTATCCTTTTCCACCGTGTAAGAGAAAGAACCATTCAAACCAAATTCCAGCCAATTATTGCGATACGTAGCATTCAGGCGTTCACTCAAAGTCAAATCGGTAGTGGTATTTTTTTGTTCAACCGCCTCAGCTCCCTTGCCCGAAGTCAGATACCCCACATTATTGGCATATCGCACATTAGAAAAAGTACCTATTGTAAACTTCTTGTTTTTCAAAGCCGTATTAAATCCAAGCATACCAAACACACTCCAGTTGCCATCAATATTCTTCGGCATAGAGGTCCATCCACCCGTATCCTCGTTATAGGTACGGCTGTTACTGATGCTGTTTTGGGTAGTCTGGAAGAAAGCATGGGTAAAAATACTGCGCTGCTTCTCGGGCAGATAATTGTTGTAGAAAAGACGCAGGTTATGACTGAATGAAGGCTTCAACCCCGGATTACCCATACGGATATTCAGCGGATTTGAATCATCGGTTACTGGCAACAGGTTTTCCATACTGGGCTGACTGCTCTGTCCCCGATAGATAAAGCGCAGCTGGCTGATTTTAGAAAAGCGGAAACGCAAATCCACATTCGGGGCAAAATTAAAGACATCCCGCATAGTCACCGTATCGGTTTCGCCCTTCCGGTAAGTCAGCTCCGTGTGCTGTGGCTCAAACGTAACCCCCACATTCAACTGGTAAAGTTGCCGCAGCACGCGCAAGCCTACCATAGCTTCATGATTGAATGTCTTATATTCCGCATATTTACTTTGACTTGCATCTTTATAATTCATATATCCGTCCGGCAAAGCATGTCCCATTTCCCAGTCAGCATCACTTTTCAACAAATCATACACACTTTTATCGTTTTCATTGTAATTATATTTAAACTGATAGCGCAACTGAAGGAAAGTGGCACGGGCAATCGGCTCACTATAGGTCAAGTCTGCCGAATAACTGTAATTAGAGGTAGGCGAAGTGATATACCGGCGAATGATATCATTGGGTCGGGTATTTCCCTCCTGCTGTAGAAAATACCAGGTATCGGAAGCACTGTACTGGTCATTTTCATTATCCCCATAAGTGAAACGTCCACGCAAGGTGATATTACGTCCTTTGGCACTCAACTTACGGTTCAGCTGCAGCGTAGCATTGGCCGACAGCGAATGCCCGTCGCTGGCCGACTCATTGTTACTGGTATTCACCCGGATATCCTTCAACGGGTCATCCTGCAGAACATCAGCCTGCCCTAGGAGCGACAAGTCCAGGTAATCATTCGGATTCGGCACCAGCGCAAACGGGTCACTGTTAAACGTTCCCGACATGGATGCCGAGTGACTGTCCGTTTTGCTGTACGAAACATTCGGACGGAAAATGATATTCGTCAACGTATCCGGTTTCCACTCCATACGGAAGTTAGCCCTAAAATCATGAGAAGTACTTCCATTCCGAGAATTGGAATTAGAGAAAGAGGAAGATGCCGCATTGCTCAAGAAGTTCTCTGAATACCCCGTTTGAATAACATCATTCCCCCTATAATTATACTGCACACTACCGCCCAATTCCAGTTTTTCAGACTCTGTAGCAAAGTTCACTCCCAACTCCTTGGTAGCCGTAAGCCCATTGTTTCGCCGCCAGCGCGGGCCTCCACCGCCACCGGAAAAACCCTGGTCATTCACATTATTGGCACCCGCAATCAAGGATACCTGTGTCTTATCCTTAAAATAATTCACCATGGCACGCCCCATGTAGCGGTCTTCCGTACCTCCCGCCAAATCGATGTTGCCGAACACTCCCCGGTTCATCCCCTTCTTCACCGTCAGATCGAGCACCGTTTCTTCCTCTCCGTCGTCAATGCCCGTAATCCGAGCCAGATCCGACTTCTTATCATACGTCTTCAGTTTGTCAATCATATCTACCGGCAGATTCTTCAATCCGGTTTTTACATCTCCGCCAAAAAATTCCTTGCCATCGACCATGATTTTCTTCACTTCCTTCCCGTTGATTTTCACATTGCCGTCATCATCTATTTCAGCACCCGGCAATTTTTTGACCAGTTCTTCCAGCATGGCCCCTTCGGGAGTCCGATAGGCTGATGAGTTAAACGCTACCGTATCTTCCACCACCTGCACCTGCGGGGCTTCCGCTACCACTACAGCTTCGGCCAGCATCACCGCATCCGATTCCAGCGTAATGGTTCCCACCTGCTTTTCAGGCACAGCCTTGGCCAGCCACATGGGCTGCATGTGCGTTTTATAGCCAATATAGGAAACTTTCAATACATATTTTCCCGGTTTTACCATCGGCAGTTTGAAATACCCTTGATTCGAACTGGCTACCCCGGCAGCCTGCGTACTGTCCGGCAAAGCCAATAGCTGAACAGTAGCCTGTATGGCCGGAGCCTGTGTATCTTTTTCCATCACACGCCCCAATACCGAAATTCCATTTTGTGCATAAGTCAGGGAAGTTGCTCCCAACCACAAAACCATTCCCCAAAAAAATCTTTTCATGTCTATTCTTCTTCTTTTTCTTAACCAAAAAAAAATCAGCAGTGCCGCGATTCTTACTGCACTGCTGATTTCTTTGACTGATCTTAAAAAAAAAGGTTTAACCGGAAGATAAACAATTTATGATTTCCGCTTCTTAAACAATTGATCTACCGCTGCCTTTTTTATGCCAAATTCCAAACACAGCACATTAAGAATCAAGAATATCAAGAACGACGAAGTGTCGACATTCGCAATATCTCCTTTGGCCACCCGATAGAGCATACCACCGAAGATAAACAAGACTGTCAGGAAAATAGCGTTGCGCGAAGCCGTATTTCGGATCTGTTCCGTTTCGCGGCTTTCATGCTTATGCAATGCAAACAGAATCATCAGAGCACCTACCATCATCAGCAGTTTGGAACACTCTTTATAGAAAAGAAGATTTCCGTCGGTTACTTTCCCCATCAGTACCATCAGAAAAGGTAAGAACAAAGCCAACGCCATGACAAAATATCCCAACGGGCGACAATATACAGGTAATAATGCTTTCATTTGAGTTTATGAATTTTAAATGATACAATTTATTTTCTTGATACAAAGGTAACATTTATTGGTGAAAGAAGTATCTTTGCCAATCGATAAATCAACCATTTGAAACCATCATTCAAAAAAATACGCCCATGAATCCACAAAAAGTAATTCTTTGCGAAGAGCTGACCCACAACTTGACAAATGCCATTCATCAATGTCCGCATGACAGGATTTTCCTCCTGACGGATGAACATACCCACCGACTCTGCTTACCTCTGATACAGGAAGTCCCTGCATTAAACAATGTAGATGAAATTATTATCCAAGCCGAGGATGTGCACAAAAACCTGGACACCTTGGCTCAAGTATGGCAAGCACTCAGCAACCAAGGAGCCAGCCGCCACTCCCTGCTCATCAACCTGGGCGGAGGCATGGTAACTGATTTAGGCGGATTTGCAGCCTCTACTTTTAAACGCGGCATTTCCTATATCAATATTCCCACTACACTGCTGGCTATGGTCGATGCCTCGGTAGGCGGGAAAACCGGCATCAACTTCAACGGACTGAAAAATGAAATCGGAGTCTTTGCCCCAGCGGACTGTGTGCTGATTGAAACCGAATTCCTCCGCACGCTCGATACCCATAATTTCTTCTCAGGCTATGCCGAAATGCTGAAACACGGCCTCATCGGTACCCCACAGCATTTCAATGAACTGCTGGCTTTTCCTACAGAAAAAATCAATTTCAGCCAGTTGAAAACATTGGTCGGACAATCGGTACAGATTAAAGAATGTATTGTGCAACAAGACCCTCATGAGCATGGTATCCGCAAAGCCCTGAACCTGGGACATACCGTGGGACATGCCTTTGAAAGTCTGGCTCTGGCAGAAAACCGACCCGTACTGCACGGCTATGCAGTAGCATGGGGATTGGTATGCGAACTCTATCTCTCCTACCTGAAAACCGGATTCCCATCAGAAAAAATGCGCCAGGTCATCCGCTTGGTGAAGGAAAACTACGGTATTTTTTCCTTCGACTGCAAACAATATGACACGCTCTATCAACTGATGAAACATGATAAGAAAAATAAAGGCGGCATCATCAACTTCACCCTACTGAAAGATATAGGCGACATCGCACTCAATCAAACAGCCGACCAGAAAACCCTCTTTGAAATGTTCGATTTTTACCGTGAATGCATGGGAATCTAAAAAAAATAAGCAGAAAAAATAAAAAAAATTCCCCGAATGCTTGCAGATTCAAAAAAAAGGCGTACCTTTGCATCCGCAATTCGGGGTGTAGCTCAGCCCGGTTAGAGTACGCGTCTGGGGGGCGTGTGGTCGCTGGTTCGAATCCAGTCACCCCGACTGGTAAAAAAGCATTAATAATCGAAAGATTATTGATGCTTTTTGCTTTTATAAATAAAACATTAAACCTCCATCTTACAACAATATCTCTGTACTTTCGCCCACTAATTCTTCAGGAATTAGTCCACTATTCTCCAGGAATTAGTCCACTATTTGCCAGGAATTAGTGAGCTAAAGTTCCACTGGAATTTTCTAAACCTACATCAAAAAATCCGCCAGCTTCATCTTTCACCCTTCACCTAATAAGAACTGATTATCAGATTGCATCAGGCGAAGCAGATCCTGGTCATTTGGTTTATATGGATATATTGCCTACCTTTGCAGAACAAAAGTAATATACTACCCATTGCATGTTTACAGCATGCCACCCTTTTTACACATTTATTTCATGTTATCGGGATGAGACCAGGCTCTCAGCCCCCACCTTATTTTGTGACACAAAAAAAACAGTTTACACCATGCATTTAAGGATAGAACCTAAAGAAATCAATGATGCTTACAGCACCCCCATCGTGCAACAAACCAGCTTTTGGTCGAAAGTAAAAGAACGAATGGGCATGAACTCTTCGGCCTTTGAATTTTCCATCCGTAACAGCGACATCTACACCCATGTAGGCGGCTTTTCCTATACCCATGCTGACCTGATCCTTTTCTTTCAATACCTGAACCATGAAGATTATATCGCCTATCTGCCCTATGGTCCCGAAACAGAACCTTCTGAAGAAAACCAAGGACAGTTTTTAGAAGAACTCTCCGAATCACTGAAATCACACCTTCCCAAACACTGCATTGCCCTGCGCTATGACTTGAATTGGGAATCCCACTGGTGCAAGAAAGATGACTTCGATGAAGACGGACGCTGGAAAGGACTTCCGCCAAAGGAGTTTCAAGAACTGAAACTCAATTTTGGCACCTGTAACCATAATCTGCGCAAGGCCAATTCCAATATACTTCCTTCTAACACCATCGTACTGGATTTAAGTAAAAAAGAAGAAGACATCCTCAACCGGATGAAGAGTAAAACACGCTACAACATCCGATTGGCATTAAGAAAAGGAATTGAAGTACGATCGGAAGGAATTGAAGGCCTCAAGACCTGGTATGACCTATACTGTGAAACCGCCTTCCGCAATGGTCTTTACCTGAATGATATGGAATATTTCCAATCAGTATTTGCCTCAAAAATAGAATGCCCGGACGAAGATATTCATGTAAAACTGCTCATAGCCTACTACGACAATATCCCTCTGGCTGCCATGTTCCTCGTTTTGTCAGCCCATCGTGCCACTTATCTGTACGGTGCTTCTTCATCAGCCTACCGCCATCTGATGCCTACCTATGCCCTGCAATGGAAAGCCATCCAGATAGCTAAGGAAAACCATTGCTTGGAATACGACATGTTCGGCATTGCTCCCTATGCTGACAGTTCACACCCCATGTACGGACTCTATAAATTCAAGCACGGGTTTGGAGGCGAAATCTATCATCAGCTGGGATGCTGGGATTACCCTATCGAAGAAGATAAGTACCAATATCTTACAGCTTGCGAAATGAGCATGCAGGGATACTATCAACCTTAAAAAAACAGGGTGTGCAGTTCATAAACCGCACACCCTGTTTCATCATAAACAAAGTACATATTACTTCATATCCTTCAGTTCCCAACCCAAAGCACTGGCACCGAGAACGGCAGCATCCGAATCCTTCAATTCAGAAATCAGCAGCTTAGTCTTTCCTTTATAGATATTAAGAACATTTTCATCAATGGCTTTCTGGATAGGCTTGATGATGTATTCGCCCGATTTAGCCAGACCGCCGAAAAGCACGATAGCTTCAGGGCTGGAGAAAGCAATAAAGTCAGCCAAAGCCTCACCCAAGATAGTACCGGTAAATTCAAAGATATCATTGGCAAGTTTATCACCCTTTACCGCAGCATCATACACATCTTTAGATGTGATGTTTTCTGCCGGAATGGCACGCAATAAACTTTCTTCGGTACGGGCAGCCAGGAATTCGCGGGCAGTACGGGCCACACCGGTAGCTGAACAGTAAGTTTCCAGACATCCCTTGCGACCGCAACCGCACTGGCGACCATTTTCACGACGGATAATAGTATGACCCAACTCACCGGCAAAACCGTCGTGACCATACACCATTTGACCGTTGATAACAATACCGCTACCTACACCGGTACCCAAAGTGATCATGATAAAATCCTTCATACCACGAGCAGCACCATACGTCATTTCACCCACACCGGCTGCATTCGCATCATTAGTCAGTGCAGTAGGAATACCTAAACGTTCCTCAAACATGGCAGCCAAAGGAATTACGCCCTTCCAGGGAAGATTCGGAGCAAATTCAATAGTACCGCTGTAATAGTTTCCGTTAGGAGCACCGATACCGATACCTTTAATCTTATCCACGCCTCCGTTTTCTATAATCAAAGGCAAAAGGTTCTTGCATACCTCATCTACATACTCATTGATTTCTGTATATGCACCGGTTTTGATAGAACCGCTGGATACAATGGTTCCGCGTGCATCTACAATGCCAAAGACAGTGTTTGTACCGCCTATGTCAATACCCACAACAAAGGGCTTTTCCATATTTGAATTCATGATATCAAATGTTTAAAGGGTTAGTTTATTTTTATCGCTGCAAAAGTCACAAAGAAATTTGAGAATGCAAAATCTTTTTCAAAAAAGTTCTTCTGAAATGTATTTTTTTTATTTATACTTGCATTTGATTTGATTCTATTTAAAATATAATAACATGATACAACGAACAGATATCAACAAGACCTACACAATGGAACTTCTCTCCATGTCTTAAATGCAACAGAAAACGCAGCACTTCCACTGTTCTATCAGGGAGTGAGCTAAAGCACTCCCTTATAACATACGCATACCATTCTCTTCCAGCACAATGAGGCGCTTTTTATACAAATCCCCCACAGCTTTTTTAAATGTCTTTTTGCTGACTCCGAATAAAGCATAGATTTCATCGGCCGCAGACTTATCGTTCAAGGCTGTAAATCCGCCCTGTGCACAAATATAGTCCAACAGTACCTTGGAGAAATCCTCTACCTTTCCCATACCAGGTTTCTGAAGCAACAAGTCAATCTTACCATCTTCTCGTACCTGCTTCACATACGCCTTCACCTTCATACCGGTATGCAAGGACTGAAACACTTCATTCTCATAAATCAATCCGCTAAACTTGTTATTTATAATAGCCTTAAAGCCTAAATCCGTTTTCTGCCATATCAATGCATCCACTTCCTGCCCTGATTCATAAGAAGCCTTTTCCTTGGAAAGATACCGGTCCACTTTGGCCGATGCTACAATGCGATAGCTTTCGTCATCCAAATGAGCATGAATCACATACTTCTTTCCCACCTGCATCTTCATCTTCTGTTCACGGAAAGGCACAAAAAGGTCTTTCATCAACCCCCAGTTCAAAAATGCACCATATTGATTGACCCAAGCCACTTCCAGACAAGCAAACTCACCCACCTGCACCAGCGGAGTCAAGGTCGTAGCTACCAGACGCTCCTCATTATCCAAATAAAGAAACACCTCCAATTCATCACCTACCTGACATCCATCGGGTACATAACGGCCAGGCAACAAGATTTCGCCTTCCTCACCTCCATCGAGATACATGCCGAAATCCACTGACTTAACCACTTTCAATCTGTTGAATTTTCCCAGTTCAATACTCATAGCTATCTTGTTTTTCGACAAAGATACGGAAGAATTCGGACTTCCCCCTCTTTCACTATAACTTTTCAGAAAGAAGCATAACTTTTTTCTATATACAAGCAATCCAAAAATGCCTTATATTTGTTATTGAAAAAAGATAAGAATCTATTCACCTTTAAACTATTAAGTTATGGAATTTCTGACAACAGACAAACTGACTATCGTAGGAGCAGCCGGCATGATCGGTTCTAACATGGCACAGACAGCCATTATGATGCACCTTACTCCCAACATTTGTTTATATGACCCTTACGGCCCCGGTCTGGAAGGCGTAGCGGAAGAAATGTACCACTGCGGTTTTGAAGGATTAAACCTCACTTTTACTTCTGATATCAAAGAAGCATTGACCGGAGCTAAATATGTAGTATCCTCAGGAGGTGCTGCCCGCAAAGCTGGCATGACTCGCGAAGACCTATTGAAAGGAAATGCAGCAATTGCTGAAGAATTCGGTAAAAACGTCAAAGCTTATTGCCCCGATGTAAAACATGTAGTCGTGATTTTTAACCCTGCCGATATAACAGGCCTTATCACCCTGCTATATTCCGGATTGAAACCCTCTCAGGTAACTACGTTAGCTGCCTTAGATAGTACCCGACTCCGCAGCGAGCTGTCGAAACATTTTGGTCTGGCTCCCGACAAGATTGAAAATTGCCGTACCTATGGCGGACACGGCGAGCAAATGGCAGTGTATGCCTCAACAGCTACAGTTGATGGAAAGCCATTGACCAGCCTCATCGGTACTCCAGAACTGACACAAGAACAATGGGCCGAAATCCAAACCAAAGTCATCAAAGGCGGAGCCAATATCATAGCACTGCGTGGCCGTTCTTCTTTCCAAAGCCCGGCCTATGTATCCATTGAAATGATTGCAGCTGCCATGGGAGGCAAACCCTTCCGCTGGCCGGCCGGTACATATGTACACAGCCATGGCTTTGACCATATCATGATGGCAATGGAAACAGAAATTACCCTCGATGGCGTACACTATAAAGAATTAAAGGGTACTCCTGAAGAAGAAACCAAGCTACAGGAAAGCTACGCCCACTTATGCAAACTGCGCGATGAAGTCATCAGCATGGGCGTACTGCCGGCCATTGATCAATGGCATAGCATCAATCCAAACATTGATTAAAGGCAGAATGTATTGTTAGTTGTTTAGCTAGTGAAAGCGTAGGATGTATTCAAATCTTCTTTTGGGGGAGTTAAATTCTACGCTTTCCTTTATTTTTTAAAGAAAAAATCATTTTTTTCCATTAATCGCTTGCAGATTCAAAAAATATATCTACCTTTGCAACCGCAAATGAGAAACAAAGGTGCCATAGCTCAGTTGGTAGAGCAAAGGACTGAAAATCCTTGT
>Escalade_p1__coassemble_378_pt1 | contig 51309 bp, 45 predicted proteins | sample Escalade_p1__metabat2_low_PE_015 | metagenome-assembled genome bin Escalade_p1
GTAGTCGCCGTTTTTCCAAAGCCTCCGATTCTGAAAAGAGTCGGAGGCTTTTTTTTATTCCATCCATTCTATTGCTTTCTATCCGGAAAAGTCTTACTTTTGAGTTATAATCTAACAGTATGGTGAATCGTAGTCTATTTTTTCTTCTCTGCATGTTTGTGGTTGGTATGGCAGGATGTCATTCATCTCCTGATGGGAAGAAACTGCTTCCTAGCGGGCGAGAAGAGGTGGATAGTATAGTATCTGTTGCTGATTCAATACCAGCTCCAAAAAAAATACTGACAGCTAGTGATATTTCATTAACTAAGGATTTATTGTATGATAAATATACGTTAGGCGATGTATATCCTTATAAAGATACTGTACGTTCTTTTAAATGGGAGTTGGTTTGTCAGTATCTGGCTTTTATTGAAAATATTCAGTTGGATAGCCATGCTCGGTGGGGTGTTTTACAAAACTATAAGAATCAGAATCGTGAAGCTCCTTTAGTGCATCGTTTTGTCCGTAATGCTTATGGGAGGGTATCTGATACATTAGGAGTAGAGCGTTATCAGTCAGTTCCTCTTTATGCGCCTTCAGATACCTTGGTTCCGCTCCGTTATGGCAGAGATGGCACATTGGTGCATTGGTTAGGTGAGCAAGGTAATTTTGTCCGTTTCATACCTGTGGGATTATCGGAAGAGTGGCTGTCACCTTCTCGATATGTATTGTCATTGGCAGATTCAACGCATTTTCATCATGTTATCCTGATAGATCGTCGAGACCAGCATATAGCTACCCTAGAGCGTATAGAAAAGGGCATATGGTATATCAGAAGTATGAATCCAGCCACTACCGGCCGACATGCTCCGCCGTATGCTCAGGAAACTCCCTTAGGTATCTATGTATTGCAGCAGAAGAAAACAAAAATGGTATTTTTGAAAGATGGTTCAAAAGCTACCGGAGGATATGCTCCTTATGCTTCCAGATTTACCAACGGAGCTTATATACATGGTGTTCCTGTGAATGTACCGCGGACGTCCATGATTGAATATAGTTGGTCATTGGGTACCATTCCTCGCTCTCACATGTGTGTGCGTAATGCTTCTTCACATGCAAAGTTCATTTTTGAGTGGGCTCCCACTTTACAGACCTTGATACTAGTGATAGAATAAAAAATAACTATCTGTATACCAATGGTGTGGATTTTAATCATTATTTTTGCATCGATATTTTTCAGACTATAATATTCATGATTAGAATCCTGTTGTTTTTTATGTTTTTGTGGGTTTCAGAGCACTTGTGTTCTGGAAGATATTCCTCTTTTTCCATAGAACCAGTTTGTACCGGTTCATTAGAAGAGATGTCGTATGCTGATGTTTATCGCCAGATGCATCTGGAGGGGAAAGTCAATCGGAAAGCTTTTAAATTAGCTGTTCAGGGATATTATAAAATAGATCAGCGAAAGCGTGATGTGTTGACATTGATTGATTTTTCTCTTCCTTCTACACAAGAACGGCTTTTTGTTTTTGACATGGAACATCACCAGTTACTCTATAGCTCCCTGGTAGCCCATGGAAAAAACAGCGGTGAAAATTATGCTACTTCTTTTTCGAATGTATCAGGTTCTTATAAGAGTTCGTTAGGGTTTTATCTGACTGAAAATACTTATCAGGGTAGAAACGGTTATTCTTTGATATTGGAAGGTTTGGAAGAAGGAGTAAATGATTGTGCTCGTGAGCGTGCCATTGTGGTGCACGGGGCATCGTATGCCAATCCATCTGTCATTCGTCATGGTGGGAGATTAGGTAGGAGTTTGGGTTGTCCTGCAGTTCCTACCCACCTGTCTCGTCCTATCATAAATGCTATTAAGGGGGGGAGTATATTGTTTATTTATGCAGCACAGTCAGACTATCTAGCTAATAGCTCTATATTACAATCCGAACCTCTTTCAATCTAATTTCTTTTCTTGCTATAACGAGTCAGCCCCTTTTTCTATGGAAGGTTGCTTTTCTTGATTTTAGTCAAGTTTATGTATTTCTTCTTTTTGCTAATTTTGCCGTGTTTTTAGGGGGGATAAGAATCATGGCAGCAACGACAGAAATGACGGAGGGACGGGCTCTTCCACTTATATTCAAATTTGCTTTGCCCTTGTTATTGGGTAATCTATTGCAGCAAACCTATTCATTAATAGATGCAGCTATTGTAGGTAAATATTTAGGTATACATGCATTGGCATCTGTTGGTGCCAGCACATCTGTTGTATTTCTGATCTTAGGATTTTGTAATGGATGCTGCGCGGGATTTGGTATTCCTATTGCACAAAAATTTGGTGCTCGTGATTATAGTACCATGCGGCGTTATGTAGTAGTAAGTTTGCAGCTATCGGCTGCCATTTCAGTTGGTGTAGCTTTCATTACGAGTTTGTTATGTCGGTTGATTTTGTCTTGGATGAGTATACCTGAGAATATTTTTGAGGGAGCTTATCTTTATCTGCTCATCACCTTCATGGGGATTCCATTTACTTTTTTTTATAATCTACTCTCTAGCATTATTCGGGCATTAGGCGATAGCAAGACACCTTTCTGGTTTTTGTTACTGGCGACCATATTGAATATTTTGCTGGATTTTTGCTGTATTGTCTGGTTAGGATGGGGCGTATCGGGTGCAGCAATAGCTACTCTGATAGCCCAGGCTTTATCTGCCTTACTGTGTTACAGGTATATGACCAAGCGTTTCGAGATATTGAAAACGCAGCCATCAGAGAGGCATTTTAGCCGTATATTGGCAGGCAATCTTTTGTCTATAGGTGTTCCTATGGGCTTACAATTTTCCATAACCGCTATTGGGAGCATTATGCTTCAAAGTGCCAACAATGCATTGGGTACTGCCTGTGTAGCCGCTTTTACAGCAGCCATACGTATCAAGATGTTTTTTATGTGTCCTTTTGAAAGTCTGGGTATTGCCATGGCAACTTTTACCGGTCAGAATTATGGTGCAGGAAAACCTAAACGGGTTTGGCAAGGGGTCAAGGCGAGTTCGTTTATGATGATTATTTATTGGATTTTTACTTTTATCATACTGATGAACTGCGCAGAAACCCTTGCCTTGCTCTTCTTAGATGCCAGTGAGTATGAGATTGTGTCGAAAGCAGCTCTTTTCTTGCATGTTTCTGTTACATTCTTCCCCGTATTAGGTTTGCTTTGCATCCTTCGCTATACTATTCAAGGAGCAGGATTTACTAATTTTGCTATGTGGTCAGGGGTATCAGAAATGGTGGCTCGGATTCTGGTCAGTGTAATAGCAGTACCTGTATGGGGGTATGTGGCAGTTTGTTTCGGAGATTCTACCGCTTGGATATTTGCAGATGCTTTTTTGATTCCTGCCTTTATTTATGTATATAGTCGGATCAGAAAGATTCAAGCTGCATCACATCTTTCATAAACGGATGATTTTGTCCCTTACTCTGTACAATATTGTTCTTATCTTATAGGATATTCTCTTTATATTTGCAGTATAAAGAAAACTATATTGTATTATTATTATGAAACAACACCTGTTATATCGTTTAGTGATTACCTGTTGCTTGATGTGGATGTTTTCTATTTCTGCACGAGCCTATACCGAGAGAAATTTATTGCAGAATTCCGTAAGCTTTGAACAACTGAAGGAGGCTTTGATTATGAATCAGGCCTGGGTACCTTATCCGTCTTATGAGGATCGCGGTGCTTGGGAAGCTTTATTGTCAAAAGAAGACCGTGCGAAATTGATTCGTACCGGTGAAGAACTTCTGAATTATCGCTGGCAGGTGGTTCGTGCTACTGATTATCTGGAATATGAGCGAAGTGGTGAGCGGAATATCATGCAGCATCCATACGATGCTAACCGCCGTGCCATTAATGCTTTGATGTTGGCTGAGTTGGCAGAAGGTAAAGGACGCTTTATAGACCAATTGATGAACGGAGTCTTTTTCAGCTGTGAAATGACTTCATGGGTGCTTTCTGCTCATTTACCGCGTCAGACATCAAAACGCTCTTTGCCGGATTATCGTGAACAAATTATCGATTTGGGATCAGGAGGTTATGGTTCGATGTTGGCTTGGGTATATTATTTCTTTCATACGAAATTTGACCAGGCAGATCCTGTGATTTCCATCCGTTTGCGTGATGTACTTCAGGAACGTATTCTTGATCCTTTTATGAACAATGACCGTGAATGGTGGATGGCTTTCCACTGGAAACCGGGAATTATTATCAATAATTGGAATCCTTGGTGTAACTCCAATGTATTGCAATGTTATCTTTTGTTGGAAAACGACCGTGATAAGTTAGCTAAAGCTGTGTGGAGAAGCATGCAGTCTGTGGATAAATTTATTAATTTTGTGAAGGCGGATGGTGCATGTGAAGAAGGTCCTTCTTATTGGGGGCATGCTGCCGGTAAAATGTACGATTATCTGCAAATCTTGTTTGATGGTACAGGTGGAAAGGTCTCTTTATTTGATCATCCTCAAGTGCGCCATATGGGTGAATATATCAGCCGTTCATATGTAGGCAATGGCTGGGTGGTGAATTTTGCCGATGCTTCTGCCAAAGGAGGTGGTGATGCTTCTTTGATTTACCGTTATGGACGGGCTGTGCATAGTGATGAAATGATGCAGTTTGCTGCTTATTTACTGCAGGGAAAACGTCCTTCGATACCTGTTGGCAACGATACTTTCCGTTCTTTACAATCTATTTTGCGCAATGGAGAACTGGCTAAAACAACGGCTGCTCATTCCATTCCTTCTTGTACTTGGTATGAGGAAACTGAGTTTTGTTATTTGACCAATAAGAACAATTGGTTCCTGGCTGCTAAGGGCGGTTTTAATAATGAAAGTCATAATCATAACGATGCCGGAACCTTCTCTTTGTATCTAGACACCACCCCCATGTTGATTGATGCAGGAGTAGGTACTTATACACGTCAGACTTTCAGCAGTGAACGTTATACTATTTGGACGATGCAGAGCAATTATCATAATTTGCCTATGATTAATGGGGTTCCGCAGCGGTTTGGACAGGAATATAAAGCAACTGAGGTAGTATGTCATCCTAGGAAGCGCTTCTTTTCAGCCAATATTGCTACAGCTTATCCTAAAGAAGCTGCTGTAGATCATTGGACTCGTTCGTATGCTTTGGGAAATGATAAACTGGTGATCACTGATAAATATGTATTAAAGGAGGCCAAAGCTGCCAATCAGATTAATTTCTTGACTTGGGGAAAGGTTGATTTATCTGTACCAGGAAAGGTAAGTATTGAGGTTGAAGGAAAGAAAGTGATACTGGAATATCCGCAGCAGTTCAAGGTATCTTTGGAAACTATCGAATTGCCAGATATTCGCCTTTCCAAAGTGTGGGGAAATCAGATTTACCGTATTGTTATGGTGGATACTCAAATAAATCGTAAGGGTAGCTATCAGTTTGTTGTTCGTGGTTAATGAACTAACTGGGGCGGTCTTTCGTGAAGATGATGACCTTAAATAGTTTCAATAAAAAAACGGGAGGAATTTGAAAATCATATCCTCCCGTTTTTTGTTTGTTATTTAAAGGTGTTGTAAGCAGGGTATTAAGCTTGCTCAGCAAGCAGTTTTTTTAATTTGCCAGTTAGTATTTGGCACATTGCTCCGTTTCCCATGGCTTGGTAGCGTTGGATGCGGTACTGTAACATAAAGATCTCTTTTTCGTTTTTTTTCATATTCATTTTCTTTTTGGCTTTCCGCGTTTCGGAAAGCAGGTTGTACATTTTTGTATCTCTCTTATTAACACTGCAAAGATAGGAATTGTTTGTTGCAAACATGTTATAGAACATAAAAATATGCATTTATATAGTTTTTTTTATATTTATTTTTGTATTTCACCTTATTAATATAAAAGAATCTATGAACATTATCTCGAAAATCTTAGGGTTAGGCTGTCTGTTGTGTTTAATGACAGCATGTGAAACTCATTTTATGACGGATGCGGCATATCGGTCTAGGGTTGAGCAGGATTTGGAACTGAAGAAGCAGAAGATGCCGCAAGGCGATTTATTTGCTGTTTTGCAACGGCAAGATCTGGATGTGTACGATCGTGAAGCACTTGAATTTTTGTATGCCTATATGCCGCTGGCAGATATGGTGGATTATTCAGGCGATTTTCACTTGATGAATGTACGGGCTGCTCGTCGTGCTGCCGATGAAATGCCTTGGGGTAAACAGGTATCTGAAGAACTATTCCGCCATTTTGTATTGCCAGTGCGTGTCAATAATGAGCCATTGGACAGTGCGCGTGTACTGTTTTACGAAGAATTAAAGGAACGGGTAAAGCACTTGTCTTTGTACGATGCTATTTTAGAAGTAAATCATTGGTGTCATGAGAAGGCTATTTATACACCTTCTGATTCTCGTACTAGTTCGCCCTTAGCTACCGTTCGTACGGCTTATGGTCGCTGCGGAGAAGAGTCTACTTTGTTAGTAGCTGCTTTGCGTTCTGTAGGTATTCCGGCCCGTCAGGTGTATACGCCGCGTTGGGCCCATACAGATGATAATCATGCGTGGGTAGAAGCTTGGGCTGACGGTAAGTGGTATTTCTTGGGTGCCTGTGAACCTGAACCTGTTTTGAATTTGGGTTGGTTTAACTCTCCGGCCAGTAGAGGTATGCTCATGCATACCAAAGTGTTTGGTCGTTATGAAGGTAGTGAGGAAGTAATGTGTACTACTTCTACTTATACAGAAATTAATGTCATAGATAATTATGCACCTACAGCCCAGGCGGTCGTTAAGGTAGTGGATGCAACAGGTCATCCGGTAGTAGGCGCCAAAGTGGAATTTAAACTTTATAATTATGCAGAGTTCTATACGGTGGCTACTAAGCAGAGTGATGCTTCAGGAAAGACTTTTCTGACTGCAGGGAGAGGAGATATGTTGGTTTGGGCTTCAAAAGACGGACAGTTTGGCTTCTCTAAGATATCTTTTGGAAAAGATGCTGAACTGACAGTGAAATTAGATAAAACATCAGCCGATCAGTTGACACTGGAATGGGATGTAGTGCCGCCGGCAGAAAGTGCGAATCTTCCTCAGGTAACGGCAGAGCAGCGTGCAGAAAATGATCGTCGTCTAGCAGTTGAGGATTCCATCCGTCATGCTTATGTGAATACCTTTATGACAGAAGCTAAGGCTCGTGAATTTGCTCGTGCTTATCAGTTAGATGAGGATGAAACGGTACGTCTGCTGTTGGCTTCTCGTGGAAATCATGCTGTGATTTCAAATTTTATGGCTCGTCTGCGTTCGGATAAATCGAAAAAGGGAGGCTATGATCTGCTGAATCAAATTTCTGCCAAAGATTTGAGGGATGTGCGTTTAGATGTCTTATTGGATCATATGCAGTCTACTGTTAAGACTACTGCTGAGCTTTATCGTCGTTATGTGCGTAATCCGCGTGTCAGCAATGAAACTTTGACTCCGTATAAAGCTTTTTTCCGTGGAGTCATCGATGAGACTGAGGCTTCTACATATCAGACTAATCCGATGAAATTGGCTGCATGGGTAGCTGAGCATATAGCTCTGGCACCCGACTGTAATTTAGGTGCATCCCCTATTACGCCAGCGGGTGTTTGGAAGGCTCGGATGGCTGATGCTCACAGCCGTGATATCTTTTTTGTATCTATGGCGCGCAGTTTAGGTATTCCTGCCCGTATTGATGAAGTGACCGGTAAAGTACAGTTGCTGACAGAAAATGAAGTCTTGGATGTGCATTTCACTCCGGATGTATCGAAAGAAACCGTCAGTTCAAAAGGTAAGTTAGTGGCTACTTATCAGCCTTCTAAAATATTGGACAATCCAAAGTATTATTCTCATTTTACGATTTCGAAATTGACTTCAGAAGGTACTCTGCAATTATTGAGCTACGATGAAGGTGATGTAGATATGGGGGGTGGTGCTACTTGGGCAAATTTGCTGAAGGAAGGTACCTCACTAGATACCGGGGAATATCTGCTGCTGACCGGAACTAGACTGGCTAGTGGAGCAGTACTTGCTAAAGCTGCTTTCTTTACGATTCGTGCTCATGAAACTACAAAACTTTCTTTGGATATGCGAGAAAGTCAGGATGAAGTACAGGTTATTGGTAATTTTAATTCAGAATCATTATTTACAGCCTGGGAACATAATCAGCTAGGCAGTCGCCAAAGTCTGCTGCAAGCTTGCGGTCGTGGATATTTTGTTGTGGGTATTTTGGGGGTAAATCAAGAACCTACGAATCATGCCTTGCGTGATATTGCTGCATTGGGAGCTGATTTGGAAAAATGGGGGCGTAAGATGGTATTGCTTTTCCCGAGTGAAGCGCAAGCGTTAAAATATCAGTCTGCTGTTTTCCCAGGTCTTCCTTCTACTATCCTGTATGGGGTTGACACAGATGGTATTGCTGCTCAGATAGCGGATGCCATGAAACTTCGTCATAAAGAAACTTTGCCTGTCTTTATCATAGCAGATACATTCAATCGAGTAGTCTTTGTATCACAAGGCTACACCATTGGGCTCGGTGAACAACTGATGAAAACAATTGCTGGTTTATAAGCTATTTATAGGCAAAAGAGACTGCGCCAGAAAATACATTCCTTGATATTTTCTGGCGCAGTTTATATGTTGTAGGATATTTATCGGAGTTGAGAGATAGTATCCTTTACTCGTTTTACAGTGGTCTGCAGATGAGTGTACTCATCAATATGTACAGTTCCTCCCATAGACACAGCTTCGTTGTGGTATATCATACCGCTTGGGAAAGATTCTCGAGCTGAGAAATGAAACTCATGAATGCCGGTTTTCTGGGCTATGTGCTGAATGTTATTTTCATTAACTCCACATCCAGCCAATAGGATGATACGGTCAGCTGCTTGTGTTTCCAGTTTGGTTAATAGAGGAATACCTTGTTCAGCTGTAGGTTGTTGTCCGGAAGTCAGAATGCGGTCACAGCCTAATGCAATGATGTCCTCCAAAGCCTTTTCTGGATTTCGGCAAACATCAAAAGCGCGGTGGAAAGTTACTGACATGCCTTTAGAAGCTTCCATCAGTTGCTTCATTAGAGGCATATTGACCTCTCCTTCTGCTGTCAGACAACCAAATACTACACCATCTGCGCCTAATTGGCGGGCATTTTCTATATCTTTTAGCATAATTCGTTGCTCTAAGGGTGAATACAAAAAATCTCCGCTGCGTGGGCGGATAATGACATGCAGCTTGGTGCTAGTTAATAACTCTCGTGCCAGTGCTATATCTCCAAAGGAAGGAGTAGTTCCCCCTTCTGGAATGCCAGCACATAGTTCTACTCGATTGGCTCCACCGGCTTGTGCTGCCAAACAACTTTCTACAGAGTTGGCGCAGACTTCAAATAAAAATTCCATAGGTCCTGTATATACGAATTAATAAAAAGTAGACGAGCTACAAGTAACAAGTTATATAGCTATATCAGAAGCTTTTCACTTGTGTCTTGTAGCTCGTCTTTATTTTAATTTTAATTATTTGGCGTAGCTTACTGCACGTGTTTCGCGGATTACAGTAATCTTAACCTGTCCAGGATAAGTCATTTCGTCTTGGATTTTCTTGGCAATTTCACCCGATAGACTTTCTGTCTGTTTATCGTCAATCTTGTCGGCTCCAACAATGACACGCAGTTCACGACCTGCTTGGATAGCATACGTTTTAGTTACTCCAGGATATGACATCGCCAATTGTTCCAAATCATTCAAGCGCTTGATGTAGGCTTCTACAATTTCACGGCGAGCACCCGGGCGTGCTCCAGAAATTGCGTCACATACTTGAACAATGGGTGCCAGCAGACTGGTCATTTCCACTTCATCGTGGTGTGCTCCGATAGCATTGCAGATATCAGGTTTTTCTTTGAATTTTTCAGCTAGCTTCATACCATAGAGAGCGTGCGGCAGTTCGGGCTCTTCATCGGGTACTTTACCGATATCATGCAATAGCCCCGCGCGTTTAGCTTTTTTGGGATTTAATCCTAATTCAGAGGCCATTACAGCACACAGGTTAGCGGTTTCTCGTGCATGTTGCAAGAGGTTTTGTCCATAAGAAGAACGATATTTCATTTTACCGATAATGCGGATTAGCTCAGGATGCAGTCCGTGGATACCCAAGTCGATGGTAGTCCGTTTACCGGTTTCGATAATTTCCTCTTCTACCTGTTTGCGTACCTTAGCCACCACTTCTTCGATACGGGCAGGATGAATACGTCCGTCAGTTACTAATTGGTGTAAGGCCAGTCGTGCAATCTCACGGCGGACAGGGTCAAAGGCTGAGAGCACAATAGCTTCAGGTGTATCATCTACCACTATTTCCACTCCGGTTGCAGCTTCCAAAGCACGGATATTACGTCCTTCACGGCCAATGATGCGTCCTTTGATTTCATCAGATTCAATGTGAAATACCGTTACCGAATTTTCAATTGCTGTTTCAGTAGCTACTCGTTGGATAGACTGGATAACAATACGTTTTGCTTCTTTACTGGCAGTCAGTTTAGCATCATCCATAATATCATTGATATAAGATTGGGCTTGCGTTTTGGCTTCCTCTTTCAATGATTCTATCATGCGTTCTTTAGCTTCTTCGGCTGATAAACCGGAAATGGCTTCCAACTTTTCGATTTCTTGGCGTTGAAGGTGTTCAAGTTCTTCTTTTTTCTTATCAATCACCACCAACTGAGCTTCCAGATTTTCTCTTACGGCTTCCGCTTCTATTTTTTTGCGCTGAACTTCTTCTTGACGTTGATTCAGTACCAACTCACGCTGTTTTAATTTGTTTTCAGCCTGTTGGATTTTTTGGTTACGGATGGCCACTTCTTTTTCCAAGTCTGCTTTCTTGTTTAGGAATTTTTCTTTGACTTCCAGCAACTTGTTTTTCTTAATTACTTCTGCTTCAGTTTCTGCTTCTTTCAGGATGGCTTCGCATTTGTTTTTCAATCCGTGTTTGAAAAACAAGTATGTAGCAAGTCCTCCGATAAGGAAGCAGGCAACAGATACTGCTATTATAACTCCAGTCATTTTAATTAATATTAAATATATAAATAAAAAAACGCACTGCATTAAAACAAACCTCCTAGAGTAAGGTATGTTTTTATACAGTGCGTGTGTTTGTTCTCAATCCACAAGTTTTGATAAAGGGGGTAGACAAAGATTCTCTAATTTCAAGGTTCAAGGTTGTTTGAAATAATTTTCCAATACTTCTGTCAACTCCTTTATTTTATTTGTAAATGGCTCTGTGTCGTTCAGCTGTCTCAGTTGCAAACTTTCAAGAGCGAACTGAAATGCTACCATGGCCATGGCGCTTTCCATAGGCAAATTCTGATAGTGATCCCGATACGCATTTAGCCTTAGATCTACTTGCTTAGCAGCTAGCCTGACTATTTCTTCTTCTTCACGGTTAATGGTGATTGGATAGAAAGAACCGGCCATTTGTAGATTTATTTTTATCTTATCGTTCATACATCCTTTTCCTTTATACATTTAGTAAAGCGATGCATTTATCGACTTCACGCACTAGCTGTGACAATCGTAACTTCGTCTCTTTTACGTCACTGCCGTTCAGGCTGATTGTCGTAGCAGCTTTTAAATCTGCGTAGTTTTTTTCCAGTGTCCTGTAGTCAGCCAATACCTGTTGATACTGTTCTTCTTTAGTTTCAAGAAGTTCTTTTAATTCGTTGTTTTCCCGTTTAAGTTCTTCGTGCAGAAAGATTAAATGGTGCAAGCGAGTCTCAAAGGTACTTATTAGCTTCTTTTCTTCTTCTGTCATTACTACACATAAATTGTACACAAAAATACAATTTACTTGTAGATTACAAAAACTTTTCATTGAAAATGTCATTCTGCAGCTTAATAATTTGCATTTTCACGGCTTTTGTTTGTAATTTTGCAGCGCATTGAGGTGACATTAGATGCAGAATTATTGGTTTATTTATTTAAGAATATGTATACAGTTATTAAACGTATGGAGGTGTCTGCGGCTCATAGCTTAAGCCTTTCTTATCGCAGCAAATGTGAAAATCTGCATGGTCACAATTGGATTATCACGGTTTATTGCCGATCTGAAGTATTAAATTCTGATGGCATGGTAGTGGATTTTAGTCATATTAAAGAGGTTGTAAAAGGTAAATTAGATCATCAGAACCTGAATGATGTATTATCTTTCAATCCCACGGCCGAGAATATAGCTCATTGGATTTGTGAGCAAATTCCTACCTGTTATAAGGTGGAAGTGCAAGAGTCTGAATCAAATGTTGCTGTCTATGAGAAAGATTAACGAAATCTTTTATAGTTTGCAAGGTGAGGGGTATCATACTGGTACGCCGGCTGTCTTTATCCGCTTTTCCGGGTGTAATTTAAAATGTTCTTTTTGTGATACGCAGCATGAAGAAGGGGTAATGATGACAGATGAGGCTATTTTGGCAGAAGTGGATCGATACCCTGCTGAAATGGTGATTCTGACTGGAGGAGAACCTGCTTTGTGGATTGATGAAGAGTTGATAGAACTGTTGCATCAGCATGGTAAATATGTTTGTATTGAGACTAATGGTACCCGTCAATTGCCTGCTTCCATTGATTGGGTGACCTGTTCTCCTAAAAAAGGAGGTACCATAGTATTGTTATCTATGGATGAGGTGAAGGTTGTGTATGAAGGACAAGATCTGACTCCGTATGAAGATTTTTCAGCCAAGCATTATTTTTTGCAGCCTTGTTCTGGTTTGAATATTTTGGAAACAGTGGCTGAGGTAATGAAGCGTCCTCTGTGGAGGTTGAGCTTGCAAACGCATAAACTTATTGATATTCAGTAGCATTTAGTTATGTATACAACGATGAGGGAGTGTGCACACCACACTCCCTCATCGTTGTATATTGTTCAAGATCGATTTATTATTTTGCAGTACTCTCTGTAGCAGCTCTTTCTTGTTTTTTTCGTTGTATAAACTCTTTCTTTAACAGGGCTTCCTCTTTATTTTTTTGGATTTCTGTTATAGATGAGAGTATTTGGGCCAATTGATAGATATCATTGGCTGCTTTTCGGTCAGCTGCCGACATCGTAGTGGTATAGGGTAGTTCTCCTAAATAGTTTACTTTGAGATTTGCCTCTTTATTCAGACAAATAAAGCTGATAACGCTACCATCATTGCCAAGTGTGTAGTCTGCTTTTTCTATGTATTCTCCTAAATTTTTAGTTTCATAGCTATCTGGAGAAGCAGGAGTTTCAGCAAAACTTCCATCAGGAGCGATTACTTTGACAGCAATGTGATGGATCGGCCTTTTCCCATGGTAAATAGAGGTCATGCTCATCTTGCCGTTTTCATCTACTTGAAAGCGTAGATAAGAACGATGTAGGTTTTTCTCCAATACCTGACTAAGAGTTAGATAGTTTCCTATTTCTTGGTATTCAGCATTCTTTTCTAGTACATAGTCTGACTGTTTGTTTTTCAGTTCCTGTTTCTTGGTGGTGAGCAGGCTGTCCAGATAGATCAGAGTCCGTTCCTGTTCTTCCAGCTCTATATCTTGCATCAGAGCTATCCCTGCACGTCGGGTTTCAAATGCTTTGGGATAAAGGATTTTGATGGTATCAATGAGATTTTTTGCTTCATTATAATCTCCATTTTTAAAGGCGGTACGGGCTGCTTCCAGTTTTTCAGTGGCTTTTTTTTCTACATTTTCGCAGGCAAAGAGCATGCAGCAAAGGCATGCTAAAAGGATTCCTTGTTTCATAATTCTTGTAATTGAGTTAAGTGTGAGGCAAAAATAGCAATAAAATCCATCAAAAAACGTATCTTTGCAAGATAAAAATACAGATTATGATAGAGTTGACAAGAGAAGAACTGATAGCGCATTTCAGCGAACCGATCTTTAAAAGCATTTCTGAAACGGCTGATGAGCTGGGTTTGGAGTGTTATGCTGTAGGGGGGTATGTTCGTGATATTTTTTTGCAACGTCCTTCCAAGGATATTGATGTGGTGGTAGTAGGAAGTGGTATTGCCATGGCTGAGGCTTTGGGACGTAAATTAGGACGAGGAGCTCATGTGGCGGTATTCAAGAATTTTGGAACAGCTCAAGTAAAGTATCATGGTACGGAAGTGGAGTTTGTAGGAGCTCGTCGTGAGTCTTATACTCGTGACTCCCGGAAACCGATTGTGGAAGATGGTACGCTGGAGGATGATCAGAACCGTAGGGATTTTACGATTAATGCTTTGGCAGTCTGTCTGAATAGTGCACGCTATGGTGAATTGGTAGACCCTTTTGAGGGGATGGAGGATATGAAAGAAAGAACAATTCGTACACCGCTCGATCCGGATATCACTTTTAGTGATGACCCGTTGCGTATGATGCGTTGCATCCGTTTTGCCACTCAATTGAATTTTTATATTGACGATGAGACTTTCGAATCGCTTTGTCGCAACCGGGAGCGGATTGCTATTATCTCAAGAGAGCGTATAGCTGATGAATTGAACAAGATCATCTTATCACCTATTCCCTCTAAAGGTTTTATTGATTTAGACCGCTCGGGGCTTTTGGAACTGATTTTTCCGGAACTGGTAGCTTTACAGGGGGTAGAGACTCGTAATGGAAGAGCTCACAAGGATAATTTTTATCATACGCTAGAGGTATTGGATAATATTTGTAAGCATACGGATAATTTATGGTTGCGCTGGGCTGCTTTGCTTCATGATATTGGAAAACCGGTAACTAAGCGTTGGGATGCGAGAGCTGGATGGACTTTTCATAATCATAATTTTATCGGTGAGAAGATGATTCCGAATATTTTTAGGAAAATGAAGTTGCCGATGAATGAAAAAATGAAGTATGTTCAGAAATTGGTGGGACTTCATATGCGTCCTATTGTGATAGCGGATGACGTAGTGACGGACTCGGCTGTACGTCGTTTGCTGTTTGAGGCAGGGGAGGATATTGATGACCTGATGACACTTTGTGAAGCGGATATTACTTCAAAGAATAGTGAGCGGAAAAAACGGTTTTTGCAGAATTTCCAATTGGTCCGTGAAAAAATGGAGGATTTGCAGCAGAAGGATAATTACCGCAATTTTCAGCCGCCCATTAGTGGAGAGGAAATTATGTCGACTTTCGGATTGCAGCCTTGCAAGGAAGTGGGGCAGTTAAAGCAGGCTATCAAGGATGCGATTTGGAACAGTGATATTCCGAATGAATACGAAGCTGCTCGTGCCTTTATGTTGAAGCGTGCTGAGGAATTGGGACTGAAAGAAATCTGATTTGAGCTCGGGATGATATGATACAGCTTTTTCCCATTGAATAATGAAGATGCTTTATCATTTTGAAGCCTGTTAGCTAGCTATAAAAAATCCCCTCATTGAGGGGATTTTTTAGTAACAAACCCTTAGGTTAGTGCTTTATGTATAGACAAACCTTCAGTCGATAGTTTATGCTTCTGGAGCTGGTTGATCAATTTCCATTTGGAATTTCCGGCTTACTTTGAGTAAATTGGTGGTGTAAGTTACCACATTTTGTGCCTCTTGGATCATATTCAAGTAAACCATACTTACTTTGATACTTCCAGCTTCCGTACGGATACGTTGCAGTTCTTCTCGTTTTAGTCTAGCCAACTGCTCGTTTAATTCCATGGCTTTATGTACTTCATTTTCCATACCCGTATAAATATTATATTCAATATTGCTGCGGCATTTTTGAATTAAGTAAAGAATATCTTCTTTAATATCTGTGAATTCACCTTTCTGTGAAGCGTTCAGTGGTTTGAAGTTGTTATCCACATGTTCCAGGCAAGGTTCACAGAGACGCCCAATACTATATATCAATTCGCTGGCAAAGTCATTTCCCTGATAGTAATACAGTCCTTTTTCCAATACTGTGTGGTTATTGAGTCGGCACATAGCCAGGGTGCCACTTCGCATCATCTGTTTAACCAATTGCTTTTGGAATTTGATTTCACCCATAGATCGGCGTAAACCGCGGAGATTTTCATGTAAGAAAGCAGTGACAGTCCGTTCAAAACTTTCTTCTGTAAAGGCCAGGATTTTAGTTAACTCTTCGCGTGTGTGCTGACGGAGCAACTGTAGAATTTCAGCATTATTGGTGCTCTTCATGAGCTGTTTCAGTGTTTCGCTATCTTTTTCTTTTGCTTTTTTCTTCTTGTACATCATTTGACTGCGAATCAACATAAATACAGCTAAAGCGATAAGAGCTACAATAGCTATGCTGCCGCCAAAGTGGATGACGAGGGCTACAAAGAAACAGATGGTAAAGGCTGCCCCAGCGGTGATAAACCAACCGCCGATAACACTCAGTACTCCTGTGATGCGGAATACGGCAGAATCACGTCCCCAAGCACGGTCAGCCAGAGAAGTACCCATTGCTACCATGAAGGTTACATAGGTAGTAGAAAGAGGTAATTTCAAGGAAGTTCCCAAGGCAATTAACAAACCGGCTAGCACCAGGTTGACAGAGGCACGCACTAAGTCAAAGGCTGCGCCATCGGCTATGATTGCTTCATCTTTGCAGAAACGAGTGTTAATCCATTGCTTGGTGCTTTCAGGCATTGTCTTGGAAATACCATTGGCTAGAGTAAGGCTGATGCGTACTAGCGTACGGGCAATAGGAGTACTTCCGAAGTTTTCTTCTCCTTCATCCTGGCGAGCCAGATCTACAGAAGTTTTGATAACATTGTGTGCCTTCTTGGATGTGCAGAGAGCATATACCATAATGCCACCGGCTGCAATGAGGAAATACCAAGGAGTCTTGGCTGGGCCGAGCAGGGAGGTCATTAAATATCCGTCTACTCCAGCTGCCGTACCGTTGGCCATATAATCCATGTATGAAGAATAACCAGCTAAAGGTACTCCAATAAAGTTTACCAAGTCATTACCGGCAAAGGCCAGAGCTAAAGCAAAAGTGCCTAGCATAACTACTACCTTGAATACATTAATCTTGCACCAGTGCAGAATTTGCATCAGAATGGTGAAGAAGATAAAAAACACGCCAATGAGCATGAAGGTATTTTCCTGAATCCAGGCCTTATTGTCTGGAGTCATAAATGAACTATCTTTCAGCCCTTTAATCAGCATGAAATAGATGATTGATGTGGCAGCAATACCACCAAACAAGGCAATGCTGTATTTGGTATGTTTTTTATAGTTGAAAGAGAAAACAATACGGGCAATCCATTGCACTAGCATACCGAAGAAAAAGGCTATGGCTACTGATACGAAGATGGCCATGATGACCGATAAAGCTTTATCGGTATTAATCAGTTCTCCTAATATTAAGGAATCATCTGAATATACTTTGATGAGGGAAATGGCAAAGGTACCTCCTAATAGTTCGAATACCATAGATACGGTAGTAGATGTGGGAAGCCCCATGCTGTTAAATACATCCAGCAGCACCACATCCGTTAGCATTACAGCTAGTAGAATGCACATAATTTCTGCAAAATAGAAATGCTCAGGCTGGTATATACCGTGTCGGGCAATATCCATCATTCCGTTGCTCAAGGCAGCTCCGATGAATACACCAATGGCTGCGATAAACAGCATGGTCTTGAATGAGGCTGCTTTAGCACCCACAGCCGATTGAAGAAAATTCACTGCATCATTACTGACGCCTACTACCAAGTCGAAGATAGCCAGTACAAACAGAAAGATGACGATTCCTAAATAAATTGTTTCCATGTTTGATATGTATTTTGTTATCTGGCCGCAAAGAAATGAAATTTTTGTTGCAGCTAAATGTCATACATATTACAACGGTGTTACAATTTACTTTTCAGGTATTCATAGAAGGTGTATTGTGCGCGTGTCTTTTCCAGATAGGGATGATCAGATTTCCATTTATTACAAAGTTGTTCATCTACAAAGCAGGCTTTTCTTTTGTCAGCCAGTTGTATTTCCAACATGTCTTGAAGTTCTTGTTTCAAGTCAGGGTCCAAAATGGGAGTAACAGCTTCTATGCGTTTATATAGATTTCGTTTCATCCAGTCAGGCGATCCCAAGAAAATGTTTGGTTGCCCGTCGTTTCCGAAGTACCACACGCGGGCATGTTCCAAAAAACTGTCCACAATGCGTGTGATGCGTATGTTCTGGCTATAGGGTTGTCCTGGTATCAAACAACATATACCTCGTACAATGAGATCTATGTCAACACCTGCTTCTGAAGCCTCGTACAGACGGTTTATCATGGAAGTATCTTGCAAGGCATTCATCTTAAGTATAATACGTCCTTTCTTTCCTTGTTTGGCCAAGGCTATTTCATGGTCTATAAGCCTGTTTAGCTCAGGTATTAAATTAAATTGGGCTACTAAAAGCTGACGGAAGTGGGCTCCTTGTTCACCTTGAAGTGTTTTAAACAGATTGTGTAAATCGTCTACAATCACTTTATTACAAGTAAATAATCCGCAATCAGCATAGAGTGTTGCTGTTTTTTCGTTGAAATTTCCGGTACTGATATAGGCATAGCCGGGACGATGGCTATTGGGATGCTCTTCGCAAAGAATCAAGGCCACTTTGGCATGTACTTTCAGCTTAGGCAGACTATAGATGATATGGATACCGGCATTTTTCATCATTTCCGCAGTAGCCAAGTTGTTTTCTTCGTCAAATCTGGCTTTTAGTTCTACAAAAACAGTGACTTTTTTTCCATTTCGTGCAGCTTCTATCAGCGTATTGATGACGCTTGAGTTTTCAGCTACACGATATTGAGTAATCATAATTTCCTTTACAGTCGGCTCGTGTGCTGCTTCTTGCAAAAAGTGGATAAAGTGATCGAATGAATGATAAGGATAATGGAGCAGTATGTCTTTTTTTTCTACATAATGGAAAATGGATTCCTGCTCATCCAGACAGGTTAACTTCATTGGCTGAGGCTTGGTAGTGGGGTAAAGATCCCAGTTTGGATTGGGTAAAAGGCGCAGGTCTTCCATATTTAAATGTTTATCACCCGGAACTAGTTCATTGGGGTCTATGTGATAAGCTTCCATCAGGTCATGTAGAAAATCTTGGGGCATGGCACGATCATACACAAACCGACATACATCTCCAATTTTTCTTTTCTTTACTTTAGATTTGACCTGTTCAATAATCTCCGGTGTATCTGCGCTGTCATCAATCAGAATATCTGCATCGCGGGAAATTTTGATACAATAACTGCAGTCCACCTCATAGCCTGGGAAAATAGTGTCAATGTTTGCCTTGATGATGTCTTCAATAAACATTAGATAATAGTTGCCTTTTATTTTAGGCAGCTCAATGAATCGAGGCACCTTGCTATGAGGTAGCTTTAGCACAAAATACTCGGCTATTTTTGTTCCTTCTTTAGGATAAAGTTTTACCGCCAGATAGAGTCGGTTATCGCGTAAAAACGTAATCACTTTGTTTTTAGTGACCGGCATTGGACTGAGATAGGGGAAAATTTCTTCTCGGAAAAAATTCCGTATGTAATTTTGGTGAAGCGGTTCAATATGCTGGTTTTGATAAAAGATGATGTTTTGTTGTTTCAGAGCAGGCAGTATCATGTGTTCATAGATGCGTACACGGTCTTCAAGTTGTCTGTTTACTTCTTCATTGATTTCCTGCACTAGCTCTATGGCATTCTGTACCGTTTCTTCATCATTTACTGACACACCTGTTGCAATGGCTTTATGGTCAGCTACCCGAATCTTGTAGAATTCTTCCAGGTTAGAAGAGTATATGGATATAAAATTGATACGTTCATAAAGAGGGAGGGTGGAGTCTTCTGCTTCCAATAACACGCGGTAGTTGAAAGAAAGCCAACTGATGTCCCGTTTGAAATATCTGTATTCCATAGCAAAAAATTTTAGGTCATATCACAAATATAAGTATCTTTTTCCGGATGATAAAAACTTTCAGAAATTATTTTCTACTATCTTTGCAGTTCCAAAACGAATGGCGTTATGACAAGAATCGGATTATTATCAGACACTCATGCATGGTGGGATGAGAAGTATCTGCAATATTTTGCAGACTGCGATGAAATATGGCATGCCGGTGATATCGGATCACTGGAGGTGGCGCAAAAACTGGCAGCGTTTGGCAAATTGCGTGCTGTCTACGGGAATATAGACGGTCAGGAAATACGTCGTCTTTATCCGCAGACACTTCGCTTTACGGTAGATGGAGCAGAGGTCTTGATGAAACATATTGGCGGGTATCCGGGAAAGTATGATCCATCGATAGCGGGCTCTTTATTAACTCGTCCTCCCAAACTTTTTATCAGTGGTCATTCACATATACTGAAGGTGAAATATGACAAGACTTTGGGTATGTTGCATATCAATCCTGGAGCAGCAGGTAAGTATGGATTTCATAAAGTGCGCACCATGGTACGTTTTGTTATAGATCAGGGAATATTTAAAGATTTGGAAGTCATAGAACTGGCTGGTTAAGGTAATTTCGTCATAAAACTTCTGAGCGAATAATTTTGTACTCCGGTTGCTTTACATTATCTTTGTCCTATTGAATATGCAAGAGCCGTGGGGCTTTGTCCTCCTTCTTATTTTTATTCTCTATTGATATAATACGCTCCAAAAAAAGAACTGAAAAATATGAAAGGAATTATTCTTGCAGGTGGCAGTGCTACCCGTCTTTATCCTTTGTCAAAGGCTATATCCAAGCAGATTATGCCTGTTTATGACAAACCTATGATTTATTATCCACTTTCTACCTTGATGTTGGCTGGCATTCGTGAAGTGTTGATTATTTCTACTCCGCGCGATTTGCCGATGTTCCGTGAATTATTAGGCACGGGCGAAGAACTGGGAATGTCATTTTCTTATAAGGTACAGGAAAAACCGAATGGACTGGCTCAGGCTTTTGTTTTAGGGGCTGATTTTTTAAATGGCGAACCAGGATGTCTTATTTTGGGTGATAACCTGTTTTATGGACAGGGCTTTTCTGCCATGTTAAAGCGGGCTGCTTCTATTGAAAAAGGAGCTTGTATCTTTGGATATTATGTGAAGGATCCGCGTGCTTATGGCGTAGTAGAATTCGATTCGGCTGGAAAGGTGATTTCTCTGGAGGAAAAGCCGACGGAGCCTAGAAGCAATTATGCTGTGCCGGGACTTTATTTTTATGATGCTACAGTAACAGAAAAAGCAGCAGCATTAAAACCTTCTGCCCGGGGTGAATATGAAATTACAGATTTAAACCGGTTATATCTAGAAGAAGGTTCCTTGAAAGTAGAATTGTTCGGCAGAGGTTTTGCTTGGCTGGATACAGGCAATTGTGACAGTTTGCTGGAGGCCAGCAATTTTGTTGCTACTATTCAGAATCGCCAGGGATTCCGGGTCAGCTGCATTGAAGAGATAGCTTGGCGTAAGGGATGGATTGATGCTGATCAGCTCTATCGTTTGGGTGAACAGCTGAGTAAAACGGAGTATGGAATGTATCTGATGGATTTAGCTAATCTTCATCGTTAATCCATGTCTTCTTGGGCATCTAGTCTTGTGAATGATCAATCTTAAATTATAACTAATCAATTATTTTATCTGATGAAGACTTATCTTGTTACTGGTGCTGCTGGTTTTATCGGCGCCAATTATATTAAATATATTCTGGCCAAGCATAATGATATAAAAGTGGTTATCTTGGATGCGTTGACTTATGCCGGTAATTTGGGTACCATTGCTGCAGATATCGATGAGGACCGTTGTATTTTTGTAAAAGGTGATATTTGCGACCGCGCACTGGCTGATGAATTGTTTGGTAAGTATAAGTTTGATTTTGTAGTTAATTTTGCGGCGGAAAGTCATGTGGACCGCAGTATAGAAAATCCCCAACTTTTCTTGATGACCAATATTCTGGGCACTCAAAATCTATTGGATGCGGCCCGTCGTGCCTGGGTCAACGGTAAAGATGAGTTTGGTTATCCTACCTGGAGAAAAGGGGTTCGTTACCACCAGGTATCTACTGATGAAGTATACGGGTCATTGGGTGCAGAAGGTTATTTTACAGAAGCCACACCATTGTGTCCGCATAGTCCGTATAGTGCCAGTAAAACCAGTGCCGATATGGTAGTAATGGCATATCATGATACCTATAAAATGCCGGTCAGCATTACGCGTTGTTCTAATAATTATGGACCTTATCATTTTCCAGAGAAACTGATTCCGTTGATTATAAAAAATATTTTAGAAGGTAAGAAATTGCCGGTTTATGGTGATGGAAGCAATGTGCGTGACTGGTTATATGTGGAAGACCATTGTAAAGCCATTGACTTAGTGGTTCGTGAAGGAAAAGTGGGAGAAGTATACAACGTAGGTGGTCATAATGAAAAGACTAATCTGGAAATCGTAAAACTGACTATTGCTACTATTCACCGTTTGATGACGGAATATCCGGAATATCGTCGTGTCTTGAAAAAACAGGTGAAAAATGCTGAAGGACAGATTGATATTGATTGGATAAATGAGGATTTGATAACTTTTGTAAAAGACCGTTTAGGGCATGACCAGCGTTATGCTATTGATCCTACTAAAATCACCAAAGCTTTGGGCTGGTATCCGGAAACAAAATTTGAAGACGGTATTGTAAAGACGATTGAATGGTATCTGAAGAATCAGGGTTGGGTAGAGCAGGTTACCAGTGGAGATTATCAGCATTATTACGAACGTATGTATGATAAGCGTTGACCTTAGTTGGCCAACGCTATACTTAACAATAATCCAAAGAACAGCATATTGCGTGATGTTTCACCCAATATGCTGTTTAGCTTTTTGCCACTTCTTATTTTGCTCATTTTCCACCAGGTCAGGGTGTGCATACAGAGGTATGTGCCGGGGGCCCACATGAATTCCAATGGGGTGATGCGGTCTGCAGCAACCAAGTAGAGGCAAAGGGCACAGGCGATGATGCCTGTACTTAAATACAATATGCGCCCAAATTTTTCGCCGTAACGTACAATTAAGGTGTTCTTGCCACTGATGGCATCTTGGTCACGGTCCCGGTAATTGTTCAGGATGAGCAAGGCATCGATCACCAGTCCGCAAATGGCCGAGAGTACCAGGACATCTGCATTCAAGGTATAAGTCTGAATGTAATAGGTACCGCACACTGGCACAAAACCAAAAAATACCAGCACCAGGATATCCCCCCATCCGCTATAAGAGAGTTTAGTGGTATAGAGAAAGGCAAACAGTATGCAGATTCCACCCAGTAGGATTAGCTCCCATCCTCCATGCGGCAGTTCTCCCCATAAATGAAAAAGTACGGTCAGCCCGGCAAAAGACGAGAAGGTAAGCATAAGCCCGATGCCTGTTTTCATGGCTTCTGGAGAGATCCATCCTTGGGCGCAGGCACGTTCCGGACCGAGCCGGTCTTCCCGGTCAGTACCCTTTCGAAAGTCATATAAATCATTAATGAAATTAGCAGCGATCTGCATGCCGCAAGCAAAGAGGACACACAGCAAGGTGGAAATTACCTGGAATTTTCCCTCACTAAATGCCAGTGCTCCTCCTAATAAAACTGGTATTAAGGCAGCTGTCAAAGTTTTGGGCCGTGCAGCCAATACCCATGCTTGAAGTGAATTTTGCTTCATCTCTTTCATAAGTTTATTTAATTATTAGCAATCTATATCGACAAAGATACAGAATATGTTTATTTTTGCACCCACTTATGACAAAGAAGTTTTTTTATATTGCTATTCTTTTATTGCTGCTCTTTTCTTCTTGCCGTTCCAAGAAGAATCTGGTGGCTATCATGCCATCGCAGTTGGTTTTGTTGGATACATTAAGTCAGGCTGACTCTGTGGGTCTTCCAGCTTCATTAGAAGGTCTTTTGGTGTTTGATCATTCGGAGTTAAAACAGATTCCACATCGTTTGGCAAAACCTCAAAAGCCTCATTCCGGTGTAACTGTACGTCCTGTGGTACAGGGGGGTACCTTAGTGGAAGTATCTACTCGTAGTTTATCCTCTCAATATGCAGGGATTGACCGGGTTAAAAGTTATGAATTTAGTCATCGCGATGTGCCTGATGATTTTGATGGTTGCCGTTTGGCATTTATTTCAGACTTGCACTATAAGAGTCTCTTCAAAGAAAAAGAATTAAAAAATCTGGTGCGTCTGTTGGTTGACTTAAAACCTGATGCTTTGCTGATAGGTGGAGATATGCATGAAGGATGCCAATATGTAGCTCCATTGATGGAAGCTTTGGCGCAGGTAAAGACCCCTTTGGGTAGTTATGCTGCATTGGGAAATAATGACTATGAGTCTTGTTATGAGGTCGTTGTGCGCGAAATGCTGCGACAAGGAGTACATGTGTTGGAACATAAAGTGGCTACGTTACGTCGGAGTAAATCAAAAATTCTGGTTGCGGGTGTGCGTAATCCTTTTGATCTAGAGTCGAATGGAAAGTCACCTACGCTGAAATTGTCTCCTTCTGATTTTGTAATTATGTTGGTGCATACGCCAGATTATGCAGAGGATGTGCCAATAACAAATACAGACTTGGTTCTGGCTGGTCATACACATGGGGGACAAGTTACGCTTTTTGGTTATGCGCCAATTGTGCCTTCACGTTATGGTCAGCGTTTTCTGACCGGTTTGAAGTATAATTCGAAGCATATTCCAATGATTGTGACTAACGGAATCGGTACCTCTCAAAAGCCGATTCGTTTGGGAGCACCGTCTGAAGTGGTCATGATCACTTTGCATCGGTTGAAATAACTTTGGGTATTCACAGATCTCTCTTAGTCATGATTCCACAGATCTAGCAAATCTTTTGAAAGTGGCTTTGATTTGGATTGTATTTGGTGTTTTTTTTCTATCTTTGTTATTCATAGTATGTTATATGTAAAGTAGTATGGAAAAAGACTTGCCTCATATTGATTTGCCGGCAGACTGGTTAGTCGGTAAAGATGTCAGTCCGGAATTACTTTCTATGTATGCCGATTATCCGGTGCGGTTAAAATGTGAGATGTGTGTACTTTGTACAGGAGGGAAAATAAATGCAGCCGTTAATTTGAAGCAGATAGAGGTTGCTGCCCATGATTTCGTAGTGCTTCCTCCAGGAACTATTTTTCAGATTTCAAGCGTGGAAGGTGATCTGGAATTATATATATTAGGTTTTTCAGAACAGTTTTTGCAGCGTGAAGACCGTCTGAAACAGGTGATGGACATCACCTATCTAGCTTTTGACTCACCGGTTACCCATTTCCCCTTGGCCGGATTTGAGTTGATGGTAGATTATTTTAAAATGCTCATCCGGCTGTATGATTTTATGGGTGAGAAACAGCGTGATATGATGGCACCTAATCTGTTTGCTGATATTCATTTAGGTATTGTCATGGCTTATCGTGATATTAGCTATGAACAGGGTGGCCTTACAAAAAATGAGCAACTTTGCCGGAATTTCGGTCAGCTTGTTATGAAGCATTATGCACAAACTCGTAATGTGGCATGGTATGCATCCCAATTAGGTATTACACATGCCTATCTGTGCAGTGTGGTTAAGCAGGTTACAGGTCAGACCTGTATGGATATTATATCTTCGGCTGTTATTATGGATATCAAGTCGCAGCTGAAATTAACCAATCTTCCCATTCAGGCCATTTCCGACTCACTTAATTTTTCAAATCTGTCTTTTTTCGGAAAATACTTCAAGCGTCATGTCGGCATGAGTCCGTTAGAGTACCGGAATAGTCGGTGAAACCTTTCTTCAGAAAGGTTTCATCACGACTCCAAGTTTCTTTTTTCCGTCCATTTTAACCACGATAGGCTGTTCAAACTGTACATGTCGTATATATGCAGTTTCATGTAGCGCTGGTTGTTCATTTAGAAAATCCAGATTGTAGATACCATCGTTCATAAACGCATTGATCGTGAAATAACCTACTCCAAAGGACGTCAGGTTTTGAAAGAAGTGGGTTCCCTGACTTGGATCTACCCGATAATTCGTGAGCCCAGCTTCTACGATGACCCGTGCGGCACTGATGTGTGGCCATTTTACCGGAATACCCAGCCAAGTATCGCTGCTTCCCCATCGTCCAGGTCCTACCAATACATAATTTTTTCCCTCATCCAGAAATTTTTGATTTAACTTCTCGATTTCCCAGGCTATTTCCTGATTATGTGAGGCGCTGTAATGGTCAGTTTTTACATAGACAATATCATAGATTTCTTGCATGATTCCGTGTCCCAGTGAATTGTAGGAGCGGAGTAATACCTTCTCATCAGGAATACTTGCTAAGTCTTCCTCTAATTTTTCCTTTGTTTCTACGATAGGTCTGATCTGTAGCAGGTAGAAGGTACCTGTCTTATCTTTATCTCGACTCAAGGTGGCTGCAAACTCTATTTCCACAGGGCGGCGCATTTCTTCCTGACTGTATTTCAAAGCCAGCTGTAAAAGTTTGGCTAGCGGGAATACATCGTGTTGCAGAATATTGGCAAAAGTAATGACTTTCCGTCCTCCAGGGTACAGCCCGTCGCGTATAATCTGGTCATATGGATCATAGGTTGAGGCTATGTAATTTAGCGAACCGTCTTTCTCTGCCTCTTTTACTGGAAGTTTCAGTAAATTGAATCCATCGTCTATGGAAAAATTATCTCCGGCATTACTTAAATCCAATGCATAGAAGCGGGTTTGTGTTTCTTTAAGGGCTATATCCATTTCGCTGGTTTGCAATATACGGGTAGGGTGGTGGGGTGAAAAGCTAAGGGTCATGCCACCGTCTACAATGTATTTACCGAGTCCAAGCGCTAGGTTTACTGTACCTTCTTCAGCTTTTTCATCTCCGATGGGATAATAATTCAGCGAGCGGGCCACTCCCGACATGTTAGGATAGTAGCGGTCGCCATATTGGTTACCTACCACTTCCTGCAGGATTACAGCCATTTTTTCTTGATCGATCACGTTGCTGGTAGCTTGCATATAAGCTTTTGAATCCCGGAAAAAAACAGAGGCATATACTCCTTTGATTGCATCTGAGAGCATGTGCAGCATTTCATATTTATCGTCCAGATACGGAATCATATACGTATTATAGATTCCGGCAAATGGTTGGTAATGGGAATCTTCCAGTAGTGAAGAAGACCGGATGGCAATCGGCGATTTTACTACATCAAAGAAGGTGAAGAAGTCTTCAATTAAGCGGTCGGGCAGTTTTGCTTTGAGAAAATAGCGCAAGATCGTTTCATCGTCGGCATCCGACAGGGCTACCTGATAGAGATTGTTGGTCTCCATGAATTCATCAAATAGGTCTGTACACAATACCACCGTTTTAGGTATGGCAACATGGGCATTTTCAAACTCTTCAAATTCCGGATGGCGCTTTACCAGATTGTCTATAAAGGCCAAGCCTCGTCCTTTTCCTCCCAGTGAACCTTCTCCGATACGGGCAAAGTTAGAATAGCGGTCGAAACGGTCACGTTTGAACACAGCTACTACTCCTTGGTTTTTCATCTTCCGGTATTTTACGATGGCCTCAAAAATAATGCGGCGGTGGGCATCTATATCCTGCAGGCTATTCCAGGTAATCGGTTTCAGAAATTCAGCTACCGGAAACATGGCGCGGGAGTAAAGCCAGCGGCTGATATGGTTTCGGCTGATGTGAAAAAGGAATGATTCGGCAGGAATAGCAAATAAGATATTCTGCAATTCCTTGAGGTTTCTGACGCGTGCTATTTCTTCGCGGGTATCCGGGTTCCGGAACACAAAATCTCCAAATCCAAAATGTTCCATGATAGTGCGTCGCAGGTCTACATCCATCTTTTTGGAGTTTTTGTCAATGAATGACGCTCCATATTTAGCAGCATATGCTGCATTTTCACTTTCAGACGATTGGATAATCAGGGGAACGAATGGATCTTCTTTCCGAATGGCAGCGCAAAGTTTGATGCCTGCCAGTGCATCCTTCTCTTCTCCTTCTGTTTGTGGAAAACGTACATCGGTAATGAGTCCTAGGATGTTTTTTTTGTACTTGTTATACAGGCCGATAGCTTCTTCATACGTTCGGGCCAGCACGATCTTGGGGCGTCCGCGCATGCGCAGCGTGCGCTGATGGGCATTGAGTGCTTCGGTGGAAAATTCCTGGCTTTGCTTCAATACGAATTTGTAGAGATTGGGCAAGATGGAGGAATAGAAGCGGATACCGTCTTCTACCAGCAAAATTACCTGTACGCCTACTTCATTGACATCATGCTCCAGATTCATTTTATCTTCTATCAGTTTGATGATGGAAAGCAACAAGTCCGTATTTCCCAGCCAGCAGAATATATATTCAAACATGCTTAGATCCTCACCCATCATGCGTTGGGTAATGCCATGGCTGAAAGGGGTTAGAATGACCATGGGGATGTGTTCGTAGAGGGTCTTGATACTTCTGGCCACATCAAAACTTTCATTATCTCCCGTTCCAGGCATACAGATAATCAAGTCATAAGGCATAGCTGAAAGTTGTATCAAAGCTTCGTCGTAGGTGGTAACCTGGCAGAATCGGGGAGGGTATCTAAGTGATAAAGAGGTATATTCATTGAAGATTTTTTCGTCAATTCGTCCGTCATCCTCCAACATGAAGGCATCGTAGGGATTGGCTATGAGAAGGACATTGAAGATTCGTCTCGTCATAAGATTGGCGAATTGTGTATCCTTGAAATAGAGTTGGTTCAGTTTTAGTTTACTCAGCATGACTTTTGTCGAATTTGCAATTACACTATAATACAAATTTACAGTTCTTCCATGAATTGTGCAATATTATAAGGTGAAAAGCCAGGGAATGTTACATAACATAGTTTAGTAACACTACTCTATTCTTTGTTTTTCTCTTGATTAATGTCTAATTTGCGGCCACTAAAGTTAAGGGCATCATAGTGTATGCCGAATTATTCACTTTAAATCTTACTATATCATGAAAGTATATCAGACGAATGAAATCAAAAATATTGCCCTCCTTGGCAATGATGGCTCGGGTAAAACCACTCTCACAGAAGCGCTGCTCTATGAGAGTGGTATTATAAAACGTCGTGGCAGAATTACTGCCAAGAATACGGTCAGCGATTATTTCCCGGTGGAACAGGAATATGGCTATTCTGTGTTTTCCACCGTTTTCCATGTGGAGTGGAACGGTAAGAAGTTGAATATTATAGACTGTCCGGGTAGTGACGACTTTGTAGGTGCTGCCATGACAGCCTTGAATGTTACTGATACGGCTATCTTGTTGTTGAACGGGCAGTATGGTCCCGAAGTAGGTACGCAAAATCATTTCCGTTATACAGAGAAATTAGGTAAACCGGTCATCTTCTTGGTGAACCAGCTAGATAACGAAAAGTGTGATTATGACATGGTATTGGAGCAGTTGAGAAGCATGCATGGTTCTAAAATAGTGCCGGTGCAATATCCTTTGTCTACTGGTCCAAACTTCAATTCGTTGATTGATGTACTTTTAATGAAGAAATATTCGTGGGGTCCTGAAGGGGGTGCTCCTACAATTGAGGATATTCCTGCTGAAGAAATGGAAAAGGCCACTGAATGGCATAAGGCATTGGTGGAAGCTGCGGCTGAACATGACGAAGGTCTGATGGAAAAATTCTTTGAACAGGATTCTTTGACAGAAGATGAAATGCGTGAAGGTATCCGCAAAGGATTGGCCTGCCGAGGTATGTTCCCTGTATTCTGCGTTTGTGCAGGAAAGGATATGGGTGTGCGTCGTTTGATGGAATTCCTGGGTAATGTAGTACCCTTTGTAGATGAAATGCCTCCGGTGCATAATACGCGTGGAGAAGTGGTAGTACCTACTTCTGAAGGTCCGGCTTCACTGTATTTCTTTAAGACAGCGGTTGAACCTCATATCGGAGATGTACAGTATTTCAAGGTAATGAGCGGTAAGGTGCATGAAGGAGATGATTTTACTAATGCAGATCGTGGCTCTAAAGAACGTATAGCTCAGATTTATGCTTGTGCAGGTGCTAATCGTATTAAGGTAGAAGAAATGGTGGCCGGTGATATTGGTTGTACCGTGAAACTGAAGGATGTTCATACCGGCAATACTTTAAATGGAAAAGGATCTGAAAGCCGTTTCAATTTTATTAAATATCCTAATTCTAAGTATTCTCGCGCCATTAAGCCTGTCAATGAATCAGAAACAGAAAAAATGATGGCAATCTTGAACCGCATGCGAGAAGAAGATCCTACTTGGGTGATTGACCAGTCTAAAGAATTGCGTCAGACTATTGTGCATGGACAGGGTGAATTCCATTTGCGTACGCTTAAGTGGCGCTTGGAAAACAATGAAAAAATTCAGGTGCAGTTTGAAGAACCGCGCATTCCTTATCGTGAAACCATTACCAAGGCTGCTCGGGCTGATTATCGTCATAAGAAACAGTCGGGTGGTGCCGGTCAGTTTGGCGAAGTACATCTCATTGTAGAACCTTATTATGAAGGTATGCCGGCACCGGATATGTATCGTTTCGGTGGCCAGGAATTTAAGATGAATGTCAAGGGTACTGAAGAAATTCCTTTGGAATGGGGTGGTAAATTGGTGTTTGTAAACTGTGTAGTAGGTGGTGCTATTGATGCTCGCTTTATGCCTGCTATCCTAAAAGGGGTCATGTCTCGTATGGAGCAAGGTCCACTGACTGGTTCTTATGCCCGCGATGTGCGTGTTATTGTCTATGATGGTAAGATGCATCCGGTTGACTCTAATGAAATTTCATTCATGTTAGCAGGTAGAAATGCCTTCAGCGAAGCCTTTAAGAATGCTGGACCCAAGATTCTCGAACCGATTTATGATGTAGAAGTATTTGTTCCTTCTGATAAAATGGGAGATGTGATGGGCGATTTGCAAGGCCGTCGTGCTATGATTATGGGTATGAGCAGTGAAGCTGGCTATGAAAAATTGATAGCTAAGGTTCCTTTGAAAGAAATGTCTTCTTATTCTACAGCCCTGAGCTCTCTGACAGGTGGCCGTGCTTCGTTTATCATGAAGTTTGCCAGCTACGAATTGGTTCCGGGTGATGTACAGGATAAACTGATGAAGGAATTCGAAGCTAAACAGCACGAAGAATAATCGTTTTATATTCAATCATTGCGCGGATAACATGGGCAATCTCTATGTTATCCGCGTTTTCTGTATCTTTTTATAGCTTTATGTGAACAAATTGTTAAATATTTGTGTTTTATAAGGTAAAAAAAAGTAAATGAATAGCTTTGAAAGGTCTTTTAAAAGGTTTGAATATTTAATTTTTTATTAAATTTGCAGTCTGAGGTTGAATTTTGCTGTAATAATGTTCAAAATTCAACCTAAAAAATATAATTCGGTTAATTATCGAGAACTCTCGGTTAAATCAGGTTAATGAAATAGGTGTGTTAATTAGGGAGTGTTAAATTTGTGACTATGAAAAAGTCTACAGTTTGGATATTAGGTGTTGTCATGGGATTATCATTCCTCAGTTTGTTGTATCTTCAGATTGGATACATTGAGGAAATGGCCAAGATGCGCAGTGAACAGTTTGATGAATCGGTGAAGCGGGCATTAATGGCTGCTTCTAAAGATGTGGAGTCTGCGGAGGTGGAACGTTGGATTCGTGAAGATATTTCAGAGGCCGAGAAACGTGCCTGGGAGTTAAGTTCGCAGGGCGTGACCGTACAGACACACCAGTTTATGGTCATAGGTTCGGATAGCTCACGGATTGAATGGAAAACGTTTACCAAGAAGCAGTCTATGCTGCCTCGGGCCATGATCTCGCGAAAACATGGTACAAAGACCATTCCTCAGACATCACGTTCATTGGTAGATGCAGTCAAAAACCGTTATCTGTATCAGCGTGCTCTGATGGATGATGTGGTTTGGCAGATGATTTATCATGCCAGCAATAAGCCTATTGCAGAGCGTGTTAATTTCAAAAATCTAGATCAGTATATCGGGTCTGGACTGATTGATAACGGGGTGGATCTAAAATACCATTTCCGGGTCATCGACCGGGATGGACATGAAGTATACCGCTGTGCCGATTATACAGATGAAGGAAGTGAAAACTCTTATACACAACCGTTGTTCCTCAATGATCCTCCTGCGCGGATGAGTATTATTAAGGTGCATTTTCCAGGAAAGGAGGATTATATTTTTGATGTAGTCCGTTTCATGATTCCGTCATTGATCTTTACTTTTGTGCTGCTTATCACGTTTATATTTACTATTTATATCGTGTTCCGTCAAAAGAAGCTCACTGAAATGAAGAATGATTTTATCAACAATATGACACACGAGTTTAAGACACCGATTTCTACGATTTCGCTGGCGGCTCAGATGTTGAAAGATCCGGCGGTAGGTAAGTCGCCTGCTATGTTTCAGCATATTTCAGGAGTTATCAATGATGAGACAAAGCGTTTGCGTTTTCAGGTAGAAAAAGTGTTGCAGATGTCAATGTTTGACCGCCAGAAAGCCACTCTAAAGATGAAAGAACTCGATGCCAATGAATTGATAGCGGGTGTAATTCATACATTTACCTTGAAAGTGGAACGATACAATGGTAAGATTGAATCGGATTTGCAGGCTGAAGATCCTTTTATCTTTGCCGATGAAATGCATATTACCAATGTTATTTTCAATCTGATGGACAATGCCGTGAAATACAAACGGGCGGATGTGGATTTGCAGCTGGTTGTAAAAACCTGGAATGAATCAGGTAAACTGATGATTTCTGTGCAAGATAACGGATTGGGCATCAAGAAAGAAAACTTAAAGAAGATATTTGAAAAATTCTACCGCGTGCATACGGGTAATCTGCACGATGTGAAAGGATTTGGTTTAGGGTTGGCTTATGTAAAGAAGATTATTGTAGACCATAAGGGAACCATAAGAGCCGAGAGTGAGCTGAATGTAGGAACAAAATTTATTATAGCATTACCTTTATTAAAAAATGATTGATATGGACGATAAACTAAGTATTTTATTGTGCGAAGATGATGAAAATCTTGGCATGCTTTTAAGAGAATATCTGCAAGCAAAGGGATATGCTCCCGATTTGTGTCCGGATGGTGAAGCAGGTTATAAGGCTTTTTTAAAGAAGAAATATGACTTGTGTGTATTTGACGTTATGATGCCTAAAAAAGACGGATTTACGCTGGCGCAGGAAGTGCGTGCTGCTAATGCGGAAGTGCCCATCATTTTCTTGACGGCTAAAACGCTGAAGGAAGATATTTTGGAAGGCTTCAAGATTGGTGCTGACGATTACATTACCAAACCGTTCAGTATGGAAGAACTGACTTTCCGAATTGAAGCTATCTTGCGTCGTGTACGCGGAAAGAAAAACAAGGAGAGCAGTGTGTATAAAATCGGTAAGTTTACCTTTGATACTCAGAAGCAGATTCTGTCTACTCCTGAAAAGCAGACTAAACTCACCACTAAAGAGTCGGAATTATTGGGATTGCTGTGCGCACATGCCAACGAAATTCTGCAGCGTGATTTTGCGTTGAAGACCATCTGGATTGATGATAATTATTTCAATGCGCGGAGTATGGACGTATATATTACCAAACTGCGTAAGCATTTAAAGGAAGATGATTCCATTGAAATTATCAATATCCACGGTAAGGGATATAAACTGATTACTCCGGATACCGAAGCATAAGAAAGGATATGAACCTAAAAAAGGCAGCTGTCTGTTTTTATAGACAGCTGCCTTTTTTTTATTCTTTTTTGATATTAGTCAGCAATTTGTTTGTTGATGACAATGTAAGAAATCAGACCCACTACAATCAGAGCAGCTGAAGAGCCCAAGATAGTGTTGTTGTTTACATTACCGGTAAAAGCGCATGCTATCAGAATCAATGCACCTACCAAGATTAATATCAATCCCAGATTTTTTAATAAGCCTTTCATGTGTGTGTATTTTAATAGTTATTTATATACCTTTCAAATCTAGTCACAAAGAAAAGCATAATTCTTTAACAAGCGAAATTATTTGTGCAAAAAAACCGTATTTTGCCAAATAAAGTCTGATTTTGTTTTGAATTAGTCTTTTGTATTGAAGAAAATCTTCTTGAGAAGGTCCTGGCCTGTGCTGAGTTCTTCCAAAGTCACTCCTTTAAGAGCTTCTTTTAGAGTTAGGCTGGCAATCAGTCGGGCCTTGTCTTCCAGCTCTTTCCCGTCTTTAGTGAGGTGGATCAGGTTGGTGCGTCGGTCTCGTTTGTCAGAGATGCGTACCACCAGATGCTGACGTTCCATGTTGTCAATCAGACGTGTCATGCTGGGCTTATCCTTAAAGGTGGCGTTGCATAATTCCTGTTGGGTCACCCCGTCTTTTTCCCATAGGAAAATTAAAACAGTCCATTGCTCAGGGGTAATTTCCAGTCCCTGCTGACGGAAATTGCGGGAGAGTTTCCGGTTGATGGCAGCAGATACTTTGCCATTGAGGATGGCAAAAATTAATCGGATATCAAGATTGAATTGTTCTATCATAAATTATTGTTTAAACAACCTTGCAAAGATACTGTAAGTAACAGTAAATCCAAAATATAGAAGGATATTTTTTGCAGTTTCAAATAAAATACCTACCTTTGCACCCGCAATTTAATAAACACTATTTATTAATTAATTAAATGAATATGAATCAATACGAAACCGTTTTCATTTTGACTCCCGTTTTATCTGATGTTCAGATGAAGGAAGCGGTAGAAAAATTCAAAGGCATCTTGACTGCTGAAGGTGCTGAGATTGTAAATGAAGAAAACTGGGGACTGAAGAAGCTGGCTTATCCTATCCAGAAGAAGTCTACAGGTTTCTATCAGCTGATTGAGTTCAACGCAGAACCCGCTGTAATTGAGAAATTGGAAGTAAACTTCCGTCGTGACGAACGCGTAATCCGTTTCTTGACATTCAAGCAAGACAAGTACGCTGCTGAATACGCTGCGAAGAGAAGAAGTGTTAAATCAACTAAAAAGGAGGATTAATCATGGCACAACAAGTTCAATCAGAAATCAGATATTTAACTCCGCCCTCAGTAGACGTTAAGAAGAAAAAATACTGTCGTTTCAAAAAGAGTGGTATCAAGTATATCGACTACAAAGATCCTGAATTCTTGAAGAAATTCTTGAACGAGCAGGGTAAGATTCTTCCGCGTCGTATCACTGGTACTTCTTTGAAGTTCCAACGTCGTGTAGCTCAAGCTGTAAAAAGAGCACGTCACTTGGCGTTGCTTCCTTATGTAACTGACATGATGAAATAATTGGAGGAGATAGTATGGAAATTATATTGAAAGAAGACGTAATTAACTTAGGTTATAAGAACGATATCGTAAATGTAAAATCAGGTTACGGTCGTAACTACCTCATCCCGACAGGTAAAGCTGTCATCGCTTCTCCTGCTGCTAAGAAAATGTTGGCTGAAGAGCTGAAACAACGTGCTCACAAATTGGAGAAAATTAAAAAGGATGCTGAAGAACTGGCTGCTAAGCTGGAAGGTGTATCTTTGACTATCGCTACTAAGGTTAGCTCAACCGGTACTATCTTTGGTTCTGTAGGTAGCATTCAGATTGCTGAAGAATTGGCTAAATTGGGTCACGAAATTGATCGCAAGATCATTGTAGTGAAGGATGCCGTTAAGGAAGTAGGTAGCTACAAGGCTATTGTGAAACTTCACAAAGAAGTTTCTGTAGAAATTCCTTTCGAAGTGGTTGCTGAAGAAGCTTAATAAATACCATCTGAGAGAAAAAAAAGGAGCACATTCTATGTGCTCCCTTTTTTTTCTCTGTTTTTTATTTTGGATAATCGCAAAAAAAAGTCTGTCCGTGCCATAAGCACGTCAGACTTCCAATTCTCTCAAGATGGGTTTGGATTATTCAGCAACAACAGCTGCGCTATCTTGAGCTGTAGTGTCTGCTGCTGCGGCTGCTGCTGCTTCAGCTGCTTCTACTGCTGCGATAGAGTCAGCGATACGGATTGAATCTGCAGCTGCTTGTTCTGCGTTAGCTGCTTTGTTACCACCACAAGATGCGAAAGATACTGCTACGATAGCAGCTGCCATCAAAACTAATTTTTTCATTTTCTTTGCTTTTTTAAATCGTAATACAATTAAGTGCTTTATTAAAACGATGCAAAGGTATATACTTTTTAAATATGTTGTTCTTCTGAAGTCGATTTTTTTTAGATTTTTTTTTGAACTTTCTGTGTAACTTTTGTTAATTGGTTGATATTTAGTGTAATAATAATATGCTGAAAAACATGATTTCCTTTTTAAGACATTAAAAAAAAGAGGATACGTTATTTCCGCATCCTCTTTTTTGCATCAGTTTCGAACTTCAGTTTATTCTACTGCAATGCTATTATAGAGATAACGCTTGATGCTTCGTTTAGGTGTCTTTTCAAATTCATTTGGATACAATTGGATTTGTGCTACTTTCTCATAAGCAGCCACACTGTTATTGAGACTTTTCAGATTTTCATCCATAATAGTCTTGATGTTTTCTGGATTATTCAGTCCCAGTGAATCCAAGGCTTCGTAGTCGGCATACACCAGAGCTACAAGTTTTTTGTTTCGCTCTATCACCAGACTCTCAATAACGAAAGGCATGTTGTTGAGGCGGGCTTCAATCTCTTCCGGAAAAATATTCTGGCCGCTGGAGCTTAGAATCATAGTTTTGCTGCGTCCACGGATGAACAGATTGTTGTTTACATCAAGTGTACCTAAGTCACCGGTGCGTAGCCAGCCGTCTTCTGTAAACGCTTCTTTGGTAGCTTCCGGATTTTTGTAATATCCTACCATGACATTTTCTCCTCTTACTTGGATCTCTCCCAATTCATCTTCTGGCTTTTCCTTGCAGATACGTGCTTCCATGATGCCGTCGAGTACTCGGCCCGAAGAAGTAGGTACGAATTCATTCCAGGGGGCATAGCTGATCAGAGGAGCGCATTCTGTCATACCGTAGCCGATGGTAAACGGAAATTTGATGCGATGAAAGAAAGCTTCTACCTCTGGATTCATAGCGGCACCGCCAATGATGATTTCCTTGAAGCGTCCTCCTAAGGCTTCTACCAGTTTCTTGCGGATTTGTCCGTAAATCTGGTTGTCCAGCAGCGGAATATTCAAGGCCCATTTCATGCTGCGTTTATTGATGATGGGCTGGATAACGTTCTTATATATTTTTTCAATAACCAGCGGTACTGTAATAATCAGGTTTGGCTTCACTTCTTCAAAGGCCTTCATCAAGATTTTGGGAGAAGGAATCTTACCTAGCAGAGTAACGTGTGTACCTACAGCCGTAGCTGTAAGAAAGTCGAAAGCACATCCATAGGCATGAGCCAGCGGGAGGAACGACAGCACTTTATCTCCCTTGTTCAGCAAGTGTGTATGAATACCAAATGTTACGTTGCCGGCCAGATTGTTGCCAGTCAGCATAACTCCCTTGCTGAATCCGGTGGTTCCCGAAGTGTAATTCAGCAGCATCACCTTTTCATTGCCTAATTCAGTATAGACTACATCTTCCTGGCTGAATCCGTTGGGATAAGTTTCTTCCATGGCTTCATTTATGTTTTTCAGGAAGCGTTGAATAGTTTCCCCGTCACGCTGGTACAGGCATCGGAAGTCTGTCAATGAGAATACCCCGCGTAATCCTGTCAATCGGTCTTCTTCCAGATGTTCCCAGATGAGGTCGCTGGTAAAGAGGAATGTTGATTCTGAATGATTCACAATGTGATGTACATCGTTCGGATTGAAATCTTGCAGGATGGGAACTACAATGCCCCCGTAGGTTATGGTAGCCATATAAGCGATGCACCAGCGTGCATTATTCTTGCCGATAATGGATATTTTATCGCCGCGACGCAGCTGGCAATGCTTGAACAGCAAGTGCAGTCTGGCAATTTCTTGCGCTACTTCTCCGTAGGTAAAACTGCTTTTTTCACCGTAGTCAGTATAACACGGAAGGTCCCAATTCTCGCGAAAGCTATGTTCGTATAGCTTAATGAAGTTCTCTTTAATCATTGCACAAATATTTGTTGAATGTGCAAAAGTAGGAAAAATAGATTAATAATGTATATATTTGCACCCGAAAAAAGTATTAGATAGGTATGATAGATACGAATATATTTCAGAATAAGACAGCGGTTTACTATACGCTGGGGTGCAAATTAAATTTTGCCGAGACGTCTAGCATCGGACAGATGCTGCGTGAAGTAGGGGTCCGTACAGTTCGTAAAGGTGAAAAAGCGGATATTTGTGTAGTGAATACTTGTTCGGTGACTGAGGTAGCCGACAAGAAATGCCGGCAGGCTATTCATCGGTTGGTAAAACAGCATCCGGGAGCTTTTGTTGTAGTGACGGGATGTTATGCTCAGCTAAAGCCTGATACGGTGGCTAAGATTCCGGGGGTAGACGTGGTATTGGGCGCCGAACAGAAAGGTGAATTGCTGCACTATTTGGGTGATTTGCAGAAGCATCAGAGTGGGGAGGCTCATACATCGGCCTTGAAGGATATCCGTTCTTTCGCTCCGTCTTGTTCTCGGGGTGACCGTACGCGTTTCTTCCTGAAGGTGCAGGACGGCTGTGATTATTTCTGTTCTTATTGTACCATTCCTTTTGCCCGGGGGCGCAGCCGTAACGGCAGCATCGCTTCGCTGGTAGAGCAGGCCCGACAGGCAGCTGCCGAGGGTGGAAAAGAGATTGTGCTGACTGGGGTGAATATCGGTGATTTCGGGAAGACTACCGGAGAATCTTTTTTTGATTTGGTGAAGGCATTGGATGAAGTAGAGGGAATTGAGCGATACCGTATCTCTTCCATCGAACCGAATTTGCTGACCGATGAAGTGATCGACTTTGTGGCTCGTTCCAAACGCTTTATGCCGCATTTCCACATTCCGTTGCAGTCGGGTAGCGATGCGGTGCTCAAGTTGATGCGCCGCCGTTATGATACGGCGTTGTTTGCCGCTAAGGTGAACCGCATCAAGTCGGTGATGCCCGATGCCTTTATCGGGGTGGATGTGATTGTGGGTACGCGCGGTGAGACGGAGGAGTATTTTGAGGAGGCTTACGAGTTTATCAAGGGACTTGATGTTACGCAACTGCATGTGTTCAGCTATTCCGAACGTCCGGGCACGCAGGCTTTGAAGATAGAGCATGTGGTGTCGCCCGAAGAGAAGCACCGCCGCAGCCAGCGCCTGCTCGATTTGTCCGACGAGAAGACGCGGGCGTTTTATGCCCGTCACATCGGCCGGCAGTTGCCGGTGCTTTTGGAACGTTCCAAGGCGGGAGTTCCCATGCATGGATTTACTCCGAACTATATCCGGGTAGAGGTGCCGCACAATGATGCGCTGGATAATGAACTGGTGACTTTGACCTTGGGTGAGTTTAATGAAGATGGTACGGCCTTGATGGGACAGTAACCATCCATGGTAGAACGAAAAAGAAGTGTATGAAAGCAAAACTTGTATATTGGCTGACGTATGCGGGGATGTGGCTCGTTGCCTTGCTGCCTTTCCGCTTGTTGTATATCTTGTCCGACGGCTTGTATGCCTTGATGCGGCATGTGATTCATTATCGCCGGAAAGTGGTCCGTACCAACCTGAAGAACTCTTTTCCTGAAAAATCGGAAAAGGAATTGCGCAGCATTGAGCGTGATTTCTACCATTATATTTGCGACTACATGCTTGAGGAAATCAAGATGTTGCGCATGTCGTTTACTGATTTGACGCGCCGCATGGAGTATGAAAATAAGGAGCAATATCTGGAGATGATTGAGAAGCATGGCGGCATTGTGCTGCTTATCCCTCATTATGCTAATTTTGAATGGATCACGGGGATGAGTTCCATTATGAAACCCGATGATGTGCCGGTGCAGGTGTATAAGCCTTTGCATAATGTGTACCTCGATGAAATGTTTAAGCGCATCCGTTCTCGTTTTGGTGGGTATAATGTAGCGAAGCATGCTACTGCCCGCGAGGTGATCAAGTTGCGTAGGGAGCAGAAGCGGGTGGCTATCGGGCTCATAACCGACCAGTCGCCTAATCTGAGCGAGGCGCATTATTGGACTATGTTCCTGCACCAGGATACGGTGTTTATGGACGGGGCCGAACGGATTGCCCGGATGATGAATTTTCCGGTGTTCTATTGCGAATTGTATCGGGTGAAGCGAGGATATTGCAAGGTGCGTTTCGACTTGGTGACCGAAACTCCCAAGCAGACGGCCGAAGGGGAGATTACCGAGTGTTTTGCCCGCCGTCTGGAAAATACCATCCGTAGGGCTCCGGCTTACTGGTTCTGGTCGCATAAGCGCTGGAAACTGAAACGAGAGGATGTGAAGCGTCATGGATAAGCTGGCGGTGGTGATTCTAAACTGGAACGGCTGCGATATGCTCCGTCAGTTCTTGCCTTCGGTGCTTCGGTATAGCAGGGCCGATGGGGTGCGGGTAGTAGTGGCCGACAATGGCTCTACCGATGATTCGGCGGCTATGCTGCGCAGGGAATTTCCGGAGGTACAGGTGTTGGTGCTGGATCAGAACTATGGTTTTGCCGAGGGCTACAACAAGGCTTTGCAGTTGGTGGAGGCCGAGTATGTGGTACTGCTCAATTCGGATGTGGAGGTCACCGAACATTGGTGGCAGCCTATGGTGCAGTATCTGGATGCTCATCCCGAAGTGGCCGGTTGCCAGCCTAAGATTTTGAGTTGGCGTCAGAAGCATTTGTTTGAATATGCAGGGGCAGCCGGTGGCTTTATCGACCGTTATGGCTATCCTTTCTGTCGTGGGCGCTTGATGGATGTAGTGGAGGAAGACCATGAGCAGTATGAAGAGGTGGTGCCGGTGTTCTGGGCCACGGGGGCTGCGTTGTTGATTCGTTTGGCCGATTACCGGGCCGTAGGCGGACTGGATGGCCGTTTCTTTGCACACATGGAAGAAATTGATCTGTGCTGGCGTCTTCGGGCGCGGGGCAGGGGGTTGGTTTGTGTGCCTCAAAGTACGGTGTACCATGTGGGTGGGGCTACGCTTCAGAAAGAGAATCCCCGCAAGACCTACCTCAATTTCCGCAATAATCTGTTGATGCTGTATAAGAATCTTTCGTGCGAGGAATTGGGCAGGGTGATGCGCGTGCGTGCGGTGCTCGATTATGTAGCGGCTCTCAGTTTTGTGTTGAAAGGTCAGTTGCCGAATGCCAAGGCCGTGATTCAGGCCCGTCGCGATTATGGTAAGTTGCGTGCTTCGTTTCTGCCGTCGCGTGAAGAGAATTTGAAGCTTACGCGTCATTTCCATATTCCTGAACGCGTGGCCGGCAGTTTGCTTTGGAAATTCTATGTGCAGGGAAAAAAGAAGTTCAGTGAATGGATTTTTTAAGCGAAAACGGTGAAAGGTAATAACGGTCTCCATGGATTTCGGTGTTTGAATCCATGGAGACCGTTGTTTATTCTACCGCTTTACGAGTCAAAAACTACAGGTTTTCAAGTCAAAAAGTACTGCTTTACAGTGTAAAAACTGCAGCTTTACGAGGCAAAACATCCAGTTTGGCAAAATTCTATAACCAACAGAATTTTCTGAATAGTCATCTTTCACCTTTTGTTCTTCATCTTTCATGGCACCTGGTTCTATTTTATCTTTCACCCTTCACCCGCTGATAATCAGGGTGAAATCGGTGAACCCTTCACAGGTCACCTCTTTCATACTGCAGTTCAACGCCAGCGGAAAGAAGGTCGGCACCCATGGGTGGGTTTCGTTTGGCCAGTTTCAGTTCGATGGATTCGATGGTCTTAAAATCCTGAAAAAGTCGTTTCACGATTCGGCCGGCCACATGCTCCAACAGTTTGGAGGGGATGTTCATTTCGGCCTTTACCGCTTCGAACACGTCGGCATAACTCACGGTATCATTCACCTCATCGGTTTGGGCGGCCCGTGAAATATCCACTTTCAGCCGCAAGTCAACGGTAAATTCATTTCCCACTAGGGTTTCTTGGGCACCAACGCCATGGAAGGCGTAGAATTTCAGTTGATCCAGGAATATATAACTTTTCATACTTGTTTGTTTTCATGATGATTTTTGCAAAGGTACATAGATTTTTCTTAAAATAGGGAAATCCCTACCTGGCTTTGGGGAAATTCTCCTGGCTAGTGTGTTTTTTTAGATTATCTTTGTCATACAGAATAGTGTTTCATCCTTCCCGGTGAACGGATGTTATGCTGAAGAAGAACATTAAAAAAATACCCGATATGAAGAAGATTATTTTTTTATTACTGTGTGTGGTCAGTCTGCCTCAGGTGCTGATGGCACAAGTAGATGATGACCTTTACTTCATTCCTTCTAAAAAGAAGGTGGTGAAGAAAGAGGCCCCTGTGAAGCAGGAGCCGGCTCAGCGTACGGTTGTGGTGAAAAGCCAGTCGCCCACGATGGTGGTAACTTCACCGGGCACGCAAGTGGTAGTGCGCAACAGTAAAAAGCGAGTTCGTGATGTAGATGAGTACAACCGCCGTTATGATGCCAAAGATTATTCTTTTTCCCAAGAGGGAGAAACAATTTATATCGACGAACGTGAAGATGACGGTTTGGATGGTGAATGGGTAAATGGCTTTGAAGGCTCGCAAGATGACTACGAATACGCTACCCGCATTATCCGTTTTCGTAATCCGCGTTTTGCCGTGAGCATCAGCAGTCCGTATTATTGGGATGTGGTGTATGGTCTTAATTCCTGGGAATGGAATATCTACACTGATGGATTCTATGCATACGCTTTCCCTACCTTCAGCAACCGTCTTTGGTGGGACTGGCGGTATGGTTCTTACGGTTGGGGATGGGGTTATCCTTCGGCTTATTACAGTTGGGGTGGCTGGTACGGCCCGAGCTGGAGCTTCAGCTGGGGTGGTTGGTGGGGGCACCCGCATTACTATCATCCGCACTATTGTCATCCACACCACCACTATTACCCAAGTTGGGGCGGCGGATATTATCGGGGATATGATTCCTATACGCGCCGTGGGGTAGCCGGCTACCGGAGTGGCTATCGTGATTCTGGTTCCATGGTGCGTCGCGGTGTATCCAATACCCGCAGTGAAGCCGGACAGGTGCGTGGTAATAACCGCTCTTCTTATGTACGGAATCATTCACGCGTAGTGGGTACTCGCCAGAATGCAACCCGTTCCAGTTCCGTGCGTACTTCTGCTTCGGAAACCCGTCGTAGCACTTATACACGGCCCAGCAGTACCCGTTCTAATGCTTCTTATCAGAATGGCAGTGGAATCCGTCGTAATCAGGGCAGTGTTGGTGTAGGTGAACGCCGTAGCAGTACGCGCAGTCAGTCTACCTATAACCGGGGAAGTTCGCGCAGCCAGTCGTCTTCTTACCAACAGCGTAATCAGTCTCGCAGTAATGATGAATACCGCAGTCGTACCTACTCACCCAGTCGTAGTTCGTCCTCAAGCAGTTACGGATCACCTTCCCGGAGCAGCAGTTCCCGTAGCAGTTATTCTTCGGGCGGAGGAAGTTCCCGCTCATCAGGGGGAGGCAGCAGTTCTCGCAGCAGAAGATAGACAATCAGTTTATGAAGTAAAAATAAAAGATATATGATGAAAAGAAAGTTAGTGAAAATGGTTGCCTTGGGCTGTTTGTTTGCTTTGCCTGTCGGAGCACAAACCGTGTATGATGCAGCCAAAATGACAGATAAAGATTTGAATGGTACAGCCCGTTTCGTCAGTATGGGAGGAGCTATGGGTGCGTTGGGAGGAGATATATCTACCATCAGTACCAATCCGGCCGGTATCGGTATTTACCGAAGCAGTGAAGTAATGACTACATTTGGTATGTCAGCTTTTGGAACTGAAGCGAAGTATGCTGGTGAAAGCCATTCATCAGATAAGTACCGGGCTGATTTCAATAATATCGGGTTGGTATATGCTACCAAAATCGGCAATGTTACCCCATTGCGTTTTGTAAACGTGGGTTTCAACTATAAGCGGGCAAAATCTTTCTATCGTAATATGGAGATGGCTGGTAATCTGGGACCTCATTCGCAGACTTACCAGATGGCAGCTCAAGCCGATGGTATCTTTAATTGGGAGAATGCCTTCGATAATGTGGAGATAGGCTGGTTATCAGCGTTAGGATATAACGGCTATATGATTGATCCTCAGATTACGACCAATGTGACTGATTTTCCCTATAAGGATAAAGATGGTAACCAATTGTATGATAAAGATGGTAAACCGCTTTACATCAATCATGACCTTTACCTTAGCGGGGCTTCTGATGGTGGTATCGGCCATTTTCGTTCGGAAGAGCGTGGAGGTATTGACCAATATGATTTCAATGTAGCTTTCAACTTCAATGACCGTTTTTATCTGGGTGCCACTTTGGGAGCTTATGTGGTAAATTATCAGAAGTATACCTTCTATTCAGAGGATCATACACGCGGCACCGGCTCTTTGGACCGTTATGAATTGCAAAGCTGGAATAAGATTAAAGGGAATGGTTTTGATCTGAAACTGGGAGCTATTGTCCGTCCGTTTGCAGAATCACCTTTCCGTATCGGAGTGGCCATTCATACTCCGGTATTCTATGACTTAGACTATAAGACTCATGCTTATCTGGCTTCGGATATTCATACAGATGAAGGCATCAAGGCTTGGGAAGTGGATACGCGTAAACAGTTACCAGGTGGGGGAGATATGGTACGTTCTTTTAAATTCCGTACTCCTTGGATCTATCAGTTCAGCCTGGGACATACCGTAGGCACCAGTCTGGCTTTGGGAGCTGAGTATGAATACCAGGATTATTCCACCATTGACTTTCGTTCCATCGATGGTTATGACGGGGAGTTTGATTATGAAAACAGCACTACAGCTATGCTGAAGGGAGTCCATACGTTGCGTCTCGGATTGGAGTATAAGGTAATTCCTCAGTTTGCTCTTCGGGCCGGCTATAATTTCCGTACTTCCCTCTTTAAGAGTGATGCCTATAAGGATCTACCTTATTACTCGATTCAGAGTGATACCGACTTTTCGAATACGGAGTCGTTAAGTCATTATACTTTGGGAGTAGGCTACCGTAGCTCGAGCTTTTATGCCGATCTGGCCTATAAGTTCAGCACTTATAAATCTGATTTTTATCCGTTTGTCAATTATGGCCAGGAAGGCGATATGGTGTTGGTTGAAACGCCCGAGGCTACTAAGGTGACTGATACCCGCAGCCAGGTATTGCTGACGCTGGGATTCCGATTCTAAACGACCGGTTCGGTGATTGGAAATTTAAAAAGCCACCCTTGAATGAGTTACGCTTATTCAAGGGTGGCTCCATTATTATCTATGATTCTACATTGTGGGGCAGAATATATTCTTGAACTTTAAGGTATTTTATTAGCAGCTTTCGTCTTATCATATTCTGTTGCATTTGGATTTTCATCCGCTTTACTACACTTTTTTAAATTTTATCCAGATTCCACCAAGTAGCTCATTTCAGTCATTACCATCCGGCCTTACAGGTAATATAATGATACTAAAAAAAGAAAGCTATACATATGCAAATGAAAAAGGAGGTATATCGTGCATTACGACATACCTCCTTTTATGTGTAGGTTCAGTATAAAAACTGTGGAAGGAATTACTTCTTGAAGTAACGGTTGTACAGACCTTCGAAACCTTTACCGTGACGAGCTTCGTCCTTGCACATTTCGTGAACGGTGTCGTGGATAGCATCCAGGTTCAATGCTTTAGCACGGGTAGCGATGCGCTTCTTGTCTTCGCAAGCACCAGCTTCAGCATTCATTCTCTTTTCGAGGTTAGTCTTGGTATCCCATACGCAGTCACCCAGCAGTTCAGCGAACTTAGAAGCGTGTTCTGCTTCTTCCCAAGCGTAGCGCTTGAAAGCTTCAGCGATTTCAGGATAGCCTTCGCGGTCAGCCTGACGGCTCATAGCCAAGTACATACCAACTTCTGTACATTCACCCATGAAGTGATTGTTCAAGTCCTTGATCATTTCATCATCGCAACCTTTTGCTACGCCTACTACATGTTCGTCAACGAATACCAAAGCACCACCTTCAGCAGCTTCTTCTACTTCAACGAATTTGCTGGCAGGAGCTTTACACAACGGACACTTTTCAGGAGCTGCATCACCTTCATGAACGTAACCACATACTGTACATCTAAACTTTTTCATTTTCTTTCAGATTTTAAATTATTACTTGAATTAGTTATTTCTTGAGAGTATCTATTTATAAAACACTCTTTCTCATCTATTTGTTTTCTGACTCTTTCTATTCATCTTGGCAATGCTGGCAGATTCCTTTATAGTAATAGTGAATCTCTTGCACATTATGTCCGTCGAATTCTGTCTGTTCAGGCAGAGTGGGAGTCTTTTTAGGAAAAATATCATAGATATTTCCACACCGCTTGCACAGGAAATGACTGTGCGGATCGGTATTGGCATCGTAGCAGGTGTTTCGCTCATCAATGGTCAGTGTCAAGGCGGCACCTTCTTCACTCAACAGTTTCAGCGTATTGTAGACCGTGGTCTTGGAAAGGGTAGGCATACCCGGTGACAAGGCGGTGTAAATCTCATCTACTGTGGGGTGCGTAAGATGTTCCATCAAGTACTGCATGATGGCAATCCGCTGCACGGAAGGCTTGATGTGGTGATATTGTAATCTGCTTACTGCATCCATAATAATCTTTATTTTTCAAAATTGTAATCGTTACAATCTTGTTTCGCTTGCAAAGATAGAGATAGTTTTGAAAATAGCAAAGTTTCTGGCAAAAAAAATAGAGAAGAGTGTTAAAAAACACATCTTCTCTATTTTTAAATTCCTGATTATCTGAATAAGAAATCAATATCCTCTGACTTCTTCTTCTACCTCATCGGGTACTTTAGTGCATTTTTCGAATTTCTGCACATCGCCTAGATTGTCTTTAACTGTCCAAGTCATACTGCCGGTAGATAACAGATCTGTTACAATGTAGGCATGATTCCATTTGCCATTGCCGAAGTCATAATCTCCTGTGAGGATAAATCCCAGCTGTTTGTCTAATTCAATCTGGAAGCGGCCGGTTTTCAGATTTGCATACATGCTGTTAAACTTATCATACATTTTATAAGTCTTATCTTTTCTGCTGAATGTGATGTAGCAATAACTACCTTCCTGCAGTGGAGCCCCGTTCCATTCCACCAGTTTCCAAGTGCCGTTGAGGTTGGCTGGTGTTACTTCTAAGCGAGTCAGGTTGGCTTCTTCATCGTCATCGCATGCTGCAAAGCTGAAAAGCATCAAGAAGAGGGCCATGATTCTGAATAAGGTTTTCATATCTCTTTGTGATTATTTTAGTTCTTAATAATAATTTCAATTGTTCTTTCCGATGGTTTGCCGGTCACTCCGTCTAGGATGAGCGAAAGTTTCTTTTCGTCGGCCGTAGAGGAAGGCATCTTTTTTCTGTCCAGTGTAATCACCAGATCTCCTTCCTGTCCAGGTTGAAGTACCGGAGGATCTGTGTGAAATGTGATGTATGAAGGATGTAGCAAGGCTTTCAGTTTCATGGGTTGGTCATCACTGTTGGCGCAGGCAATGCGTTCCTGCAGTTTTTCTCCTATAGGGGAGAAAATGATTTGCTTGCGGCTCAGTTTGAGATGTCCCATGCTTTGTGGCAAGTGTTTCCATTCATCATCTGTCTGCACATATCCGCTGAGCGAGAGCCGTGCCACTGGTGCTTGGTCAGAGGCATCTGTATATACCCAGGCATCGGCATCCACTGTTCCGGGTCTGTTCTTCGGATGAAAAGTCAGTTGGATACTGCTTTCTTCCTTTGGAGCCAGTACTTCCCGGCTGAATTCTGCTCCAGTGCATCCGCAACTGGTATTGATTCGAGTAATCCGAACCGGCTTAGGACTACAGTTTCGGAAGCGGAAAGTAACCGTGCGGGGTTCATCCTCTTCTTTCAGAGTATCTACCGACTGGCGGCAGGTGTCGAAACAGAGAATATCTCTGCCTTGTTGTAACAGTTTAGGATGTACTTTAGCTTCAATTTCTTCGCGGGTCATCAACTTCCATTCCTGCGCATGCAAGGCAGGAAGGAAGTTGGTTAGTCCGCTTATGAAACTTATCAGTAGGATGAACTTACGATTCTTCATGTTTCACTGGATTTTAATCAGATTACAACCATCCGTTGCTACCGGCATTCTTGCGAACTGTAATGGTGATGGTTTGTGACAGGTTGCCTGCTTGGATGGTGGCTGTAGTGCTGCCGTCAGCTACCCCTTCTACCTTTAGCAATGTGCCGGTGACCGTTGTTTTAGCAACTCCTTCATTAGCTCCTGTGCAGGTATAAGTCAGTTCTTCTCCTTTTACAAAGTAGCGTGCTAAATCGATGGTAGCTGCTTTTCCCGTAGCTACATAGACATTAGGTACCTTCATGTCAGAGCCAGCACCGTCAATTGCTGCCAGCAGCTGACCTGCATCTGCCAGTTTACCCATTTTGCCTTTACGGTCAATCAGGTTCATCAGTGTGGCCGGTGCACCGAATGATGTGTGATTGTAATAGTAGAGTTTTTCTACTTTTTCATCATAGGTCTGATAGAAATCATCGCGGGCCGTTGTTTTCATCAACTCGATGAACTCTTCTGCCTTGAAGTGACGGCGCTGTTTTACAGCGTATGAAAGTCCCAAAGCAGCTACCCCTGATACATGAGGACAAGCCATAGACGTACCTTCCATATAGGCATAGGCGGGTTGACCGTTTTTAATGCCTGTAGAAAGAATCAGGCCTTGTGTTTTGCCTTCCCAATCCAGATGATCTTCTTCTGTACCTGGTGTGCCGTAATAGTCACCGTCGCCACCCGGTGCACAGAGGGTGATTTCCGGACCATAGTTTGTATAGCTGGACGGGGTATAGTCGGCTGCAATAGCGCTGACTGAAATACATTTTGAATAACCGGCAGGGAAAGAAGATGATGGAGCATATTCGTTGCCTGAAGCAAAGATAGCTACTCCTCCTTCTATTACACCATTGGGTGAGCCTGCGTTATGGATGAAATAATCCAGTGCTTCTTTTTCCAATGGATATTGGTTTTCCCAGTCTTTTTCATTTTTCGGTCCGGGTACATATCCTAGTGCTTCATTGGCATCCGGAGAGTTATATCCCCAACTGCATTGCAGAATCACGGCACCGTTATCGGCTGCATACTTGATGGCTTTGGCTTCAGCTGCAAGGGTAGCGCCATAAGCTCCGTCAAAAAGCTGACAAGTCATGATTTTCACACCCGAGTTGGGTTCGCCGTTACCGCCGGCAATACCACTCACTCCTTTGCCATTGTTATTAACTGCTGCGATGGTTCCTGCCACATGGGTACCGTGACCAGTATCTTCGGTTGAAGTCCAGCTGATGACACCGGTATTCTTCACGAAATTATAACCGTAACGGTCGCCTTTGTAGCCATTTCCGTCTTTATCTTCTGTAGAACCGATCGTTTCTGCCTCATTGGTCCACATATTGGCTTCCAAATCGGGGTGACTCCACATGACTCCCTCGTCGAGCACAGCTACGATGATAGAAGGGTCACCTTTACATTTATCCCAAGCTGCTACTGCATTTACATCCGATCCAGCGATGGCTTCAGCACGGCCTTCTTTTACGAAGTCGTAGCTACCTTTGTTTTGGTAGTGCCATTGGTGTTTCAGACCCGGATCGTTGAAAGTCAGTCCTTCAGCGGTACGTGTCACGTGTTGCAGGTCGTTAGCCGAAAGATATAGCGGTTTCTTCTTCGGGTCGTAAGCGCGTTGGATGGTGGGATTGCTCTGAATTTTGGAGATTTCGCCCAATTTTCTCAGTTGGCTGGCAGCCTCTTTCAAATCTGTGTTTTTGTCAAAGCGTACAGTATACCACAGGTGCATGCCTGCTTCGCGAGTACGTTGTTCAGTGCGCGGATCAACTGGAAACACTCGTTCGAAGTGATAAGCTCCCAAGATGTTAAGAACTTCATCCGTAGATGGAATTCCCGAACGGGTAGATACCCCGCCAGCCCGCGTCAGCGTCTGGTCCAGGATATCACTCATTTCAGGCACGAACTTGATAAGCAGTTCGCCGTCTGCTGCTCCCATCGGGATTTCTATTTCAGGAACCTGCGGGGTGGCGTTATCAGCCACCCATTCGTTGTCCTGGCAAGAAACAGCCGTCAGGGCGCAAGCAAGTGCATAAATATATACTTTCTTCATAGGTTATTTCTTTTGTTATTCTGGTTTTATAATTTCATCGTCACCTGCTACTTCGTACTTTCCTTTGTAAAGCGGGTAAGCTTTGAAGTAGTATTCAAAGTTAGTCGGTGCGTTGCTGAATTTTACCGGTGCTCCCTTTGAGTCGCGACCCATTTCCTGTTGGTTGAAGATCAGCACTTCGGGGAACCAATCCAGCAGATGCGGGTGATACAAGATCCACTTGGGCAGTTCGCCGGTAAAGTAGTTCAGGTTCAGCGTCAGTCTCTTTGCATTCGGCAGAATCTTCGGGATATTCTTGTCTTTCAAGAAAGAAAGGGTATCCTTGGGTAATTCATCTCCTTTCCAAACCGGAATTTCAGTTCTGCCTTCGTAGGTAGGCAATGAACCTTCCAGGTAGTTGTACGACAATACCAGTTCTTCCAATGTATCCCACAAGAACAGTTGGTCGATTTCTCTCGGATCCTCGTTCATATTGATGTGGAAGCCCAGGTCTGTATCTTTGTTGTACTGAGTGTCTTTCAGGCTGTTCACAGTCCAGCGGCGGTTACCGTTCAACATCAACTTTCTCAGTGCAGGGAAGTTTTCTTTCGTCAATATAGCCGGTACAGCGGTAAAGTTGTTGGCACTCAAATCCAGTGATACCAATGTTTCGCCCAACTTCTTAAAATCTTCCGGCAACGATACCAGACCGTAACCGCCAATCTGCAAGTTCTTCAAGTGTTTCAGTTCGCAGATATGGTTTTCCAGTGCAATGTTCAGCAACATGGTATTCGCATTACCATATACTTGGAAAGTTTCCAGGTACTTCAGGTATTTTACTTCCTGCGGGAGTGATTCCTTGGTAGTAACGGTTCCGAAGTTTACGGAGCGCACGCGGCCTACTGCCTCAGGAGCGGGCAAACCCTTGTCGGTCCGTTTCCACAAAGTTACATTTTCCCAATACATCATGTTTTCGCTGAAATTGAAAGCGATGTCCGACTGCAGACGTTCGTGGATAGTCTGGATAGCCAAAGAGTCACCGGCACGGTCGTCTGTAATCACGGGCGAAGCTGCCTGTGTAACCAGAATCGGAGTGATAGTTATCTCTTCGTCAGCTTCCAATCCCTCCTTCAAGGGTTGGAAGTTGATTTTAGCCTGGCGTTCTATCCATTCCGGATTCATCTTCCATTCGAAG